>Ga0265324_10000010_pt1 | contig 252917 bp, 208 predicted proteins | sample 41419metaG_FD_198634 | JGI IMG/M metagenome (GOLD analysis project Ga0265324, IMG submission 198634) | Rhizosphere microbial communities from Carex aquatilis grown in University of Washington, Seatle, WA, United States - 4-14-19 metaG | ecosystem: Host-associated > Plants > Roots >...
GGCACCCACGGATTTTCCGGCTAATGGATAAGCGCCCCGACAGCGTCCCCGCGCATGCTTTCGTGCTGGGAGCCAACCACCTGACCGCATCGGTGTCGCTGCGCGATCGCTTGCTCTTCTCCGAAGCCGAGTTGCCCGATTTCTGCAAAGCCTTGATGGAGCTGCCCGGCATGCGCGAAGTGGTGGTGCTTTCCACTTGCAACCGCTCGGAGATTTACGGCATCTCCTCCCAGCCGGTGCAGAGCCGTCCCCTCATCGAGAAATTGTGGGGCGCCGGCAAGGGCGTGAGCGAGGACGAGATCCGCAACCATGGTTATTTCCATTCCCAGGGCGATGCCGTGCGCCATCTGTTCCGGGTGATCGGATCGTTGGACAGCCTGGTCCTGGGGGAGATGCAGATCTTCGGGCAGATCAAGGAAGCCTATCGCATCGCCGTGGAAGCCCGCTGTGTGGACTTCTACCTGAACCACCTGTTCCAGGCCGGCATCCACGTGGGTAAGCGCGTGCGCAGCGAGACCGCCATCCACGAAGGGGCCGTGAGCATCAGTTACGCGGCGGTGGAGCTGGCCAAGAAAGTGCTCGGCGAACTGAAGGGTAAGACCGTGGGCGTGGTGGGCGCGGGCGAAATGGGCGAGCTCGCGGCCCAGCATCTGCATAAGGCCGGCGCGGCCAAATTCATCTTCTTCAACCGCACCCTGGCCACCGCGGAAAAGCTGGCGGCCGGCTTCGGCGGCGAACTCTGCCTGCTCGCCGACTTAGGGAAACGCCTCCCCCAATGCGATATCCTGGTCTCGGCCACCGGCGCCCCCGACATCGTCATCACCAAGGCGCATGTGCACGACGCCGCGCGCCAACGCGGCGGCCGGCCGCTTTTCCTGATCGACATCGCCGCCCCGCGGGACATAGATCCCGAAGCGGGCCAGGTCTCCAACGCTTACCTGTTCACCATCGACGATCTCAAGAACGTGGTGAACGAGAACGTGGCCCAGCGCAAAGATGCCTCGCAAAGGGCCCTGTCCATCGTGGAAGAAGAAGCCGCCAAGGTGGACGGTTGGTTCCAGGGATTGGACGTGGTGCCCACCCTGCGCGTGCTGCGGGACAAATACCAGGGCATGGTGGACAAGGAAATCGAGAAATGGGCCGCCGGCCAGCCCGACGAGGTGCGTAAGAAGATGGAGGCCATGGGCAAGAGCTTGCTGAACAAGTTCTTGCACCATCCCAGCACGCGCTTGAAGCTGTTGGGCGAGCAGGGAGACGGTAAACGGGCGAGCTATTTCGCCGAGTTGCTCTTCGCTTTGGAAGAGGAAAGCGGCGAAAGCAAGGAAAGCGGACATGGCAAAGGCTGACGGGAAGACCGAGGGTAAACAGAAGAGCGCGGGAACGGCAGGGGCCGCGGCCGCCAAGGGTCCGGCGGGGAAAGGCTCTTCCGCGGGCAAAGGAACCTTGATCATCGGCACGCGCGGCAGCGCCCTGGCGCTGACCCAGTCGAACATGATGGCCGAGGCCTTGCGTAAAGCCCATAAGGGCCTGGACGTGCGCTTGGAGATCATCAAGACCTTAGGCGATGCCGACCAGAAGACCAAGTTGCACGCCTTCGCGGGCATGGGCGTGTTCGTAAAGGAGTTGCAGGCGGCGCTTTTGGAGAAGCGCATCGATTGCGCGGTGCATTCCTTGAAGGACGTTCCCGAGGACGAGCCCGCGGGCCTGATGCTGGCCGCTTTTCCCGAGCGCGAGGATCCGCGCGACGTATTCATCTCGGATGGACGCGCCTTCCGCGATCTGCCTCCCGGATCCAAGGTGGGCACCGGTTCGCCCCGCCGCGTTCTGCAACTGAAGGCGCTCCGCCCCGATCTGGAATACGTGGGCGTGCGGGGAAACGTGGACACCCGCATCGGCAAGGTGCGCAGCGGCGAATTGGCAGGCGTGGTATTGGCCGCCGCGGGCATGCGCCGCTTGGGCCGCGCCGGGGAAATCACCCATCCCTTTTCTTTCCAGGAACTCATCCCCGCCATCGGCCAGGCCAGCCTGGGGATCGAATGCCGCGCCGACGATGCGCGCGTCCTCAAACTGTTGGAAGCCGTGGACGATCCGGAAACCCATGACGCCGTGACCTTGGAACGCGAGTTCATGAAGCGCATCGGCGGGGGCTGCAAGGTTCCCATGGCCGCCCACGTCTATCCGTACGGGGACGCATTCCGCATCCTGGCTGTGCTGGGCAATCCCGCCACCGGGGCCTTGGCCCGCATCGAGCAGAACCTCGAGGACGACGAAGAGGAGGAAATGCTGGAGGAAGTGGCCCTGCGCATGGAGTCGGAATGCAGGGACAAAGGCATCCCCCTGCCCCATGAAGTCGCCGATCATACATTGTTGGCGGATGGCGCTTTCGGCGCGTCCGCCTTCGAGGACGGGCCCTGATGGCCACGGTCCTCAATACGCGGCCCGCCGATCAGAACGCCGGGTTATCGGCGCTTTTGAAGGCCGCCGGCTTCGATCCCCTGGAGATCCCTCTGGTCGGCATCGAATCCGAACCCGAGGGCCTGGACCGTCTCCGCCACATGCAGCCCACCGGCTTCACCGGCATCTTCCTCTCCAGCCCCAACGGCCTGCGCCAGATGGCCGGCGGGCTCATGCCCGTTGAGCTCGAACCCTGGATGGCCAAGCCTTTCTACCTCGTGGGCCCCAAGGCGGGAGCCTTGGTCCGCGAGCACGGCGGCCGGGTCGCGTTCCATCCCCAGGAGGCCTCCTTGGATGGCTTCCTCAAGGAATACGCGCCGTCGACCCAGGGTAACGCGGGCGTAACGGGCCTGGTACTGGCCCAGCGTTGGCTGCATCCCTGCTCCGTCTCCACTCGCCTCGACCCCGCGGCCTTCCGGAAAAAGGGGATCGAAGTCGAGAACCTCCCGGTCTATCGCCCGGGCGCGAACCCGGAAGCGGCCGGTCTTTTGGACCGGTATGCGGCTTCCCTGGAAGCCATCGTGTTTTGCTCCGGTTCCGCCGTGGCCCACTTCTTCGCGGCCGCCCCTCCCGCCTTGGCGGCACGCCTGGGCAAGAAGGACGGCGTCCTGGCGGTTTCCATCGGGCCGTCGACTTCGCAAGCCCTGGCGGAAAAGGGCGTGGAGCAGCGTTGCGAAGCCGTCCATGCGGACGACTCCGGCCTGGTGGATGCCTTAAAGCAAGCTTTCGGATCCCGGGCCACCCGTATCCTCACGCGCCCGGCTCCCCCGCCCAAGCCTTCGGAGAAAAAACCATGACCCCGTCCCATGCCGCGCGCCATGAACGCGCCAAGAACGTCATTCCCGGCGGAGTCAATTCGCCCGTGCGCGCCTTCCAATCCGTAGGCGGCGCCCCCGTATTCATGCGCTCGGCGAAAGGACCGTACATCACCGATGCCGACGGCCGCGAATACATCGACTACGTGTGCTCCTGGGGCCCGATGATCCTGGGCCATGCCCATCCCGCAGTCATCGACGCGGTCATCCGCGCCGCCAAGGACGGCACCAGCTTCGGCGCCTGCACCGAAGCGGAAACCGAAATGGCGGAAGCCGTGCGCGCTTGCGTTCCCTCGTGCCAGAAGGTGCGCCTCACCTGTTCGGGGACCGAGGCCACCATGAGCGCCGTGCGCTTGGCCCGGGGCTACACCGGCCGCGAGAAAATCGTGAAGTTCCGCGGCTGCTACCATGGCCATGGCGATAGCTTCCTGATTTCCGCGGGTTCGGGCGCGCTCACCTTGGGGCACCCTTCCAGCCCGGGCGTGACCAAGGGTAGCGCGCAGGATACCCTGCTGGCCGAGTACAACGACCTGGCTTCGGTGCAGGCCTTGTTCCGGGCCAACCCCGATTCCATCGCCGCCATCATCGTGGAACCGGTGGCGGGCAATATGGGAGTCCTGCTTCCCGAGCCGGGTTTCCTGCAAGGCCTGCGGGCCCTGTGCGACGGCAAAAAGACATTGCTCATTTTCGACGAAGTCATTACCGGTTTCCGGTTGGGCCTGGCCGGGGCCCAAGGTTACTACGGCGTTACCCCCGACCTGACCACCTTGGGCAAGATCCTGGGCGGCGGATTGCCGCTGGCGGCTTACGGCGGACGCGCGGACATCATGGATATGCTAAGCCCCGTGGGGCCCGTCTACCAGGCCGGAACCTTGGCGGGCAACCCGGTTGCGACCGCGGCCGGTCTGGCGAACCTGAGCGAACTGCGGAAGCCCGGATTTTACGAGGCCCTGAATCGAAAAGCGGAAGGCTGGGAGAGGGATCTGCGTTCGGCCCTCTCCGGATTGAAGTCCCCTTGGTGCCTGAACCGGGTAGGTTCCATGCTGACCGTGTTCTTCACGGCCGGCCCCGTGCGGGATTATGATTCGGCGGTCAAAGCGGATACCAAGCTTTATGGCCGCTTCTTCCATGCCATGCTGGACCAGGGCTTCTACCTGGCGCCCTCCCAATTCGAAGCGGCCTTCCTGTCGGCGGCCCATGACGACGGCGTGCTCGCGAAAACCTCGGAAGCCGTAAGGAAAGCGGTCGCCGCGCTCGCTTGAGCCCAAGCGCGGTTGGCGCGCAGGGACGACACCGGGGCCATACTCGCCGACCCTAAAAGCTGGTCCAGGCGAACTTCAGGGATCCCCCGAAGGTATTTTCTCCGACCCCGTGGGGATAAATCCGGTAAGACAAATTGACGACCAATCCCTTCCCTCCGCCGCGCGAAAGGGGAATGGGAAAGCACAGGTCGGGCGCGAAGAATTCTCCGGAGCTCTTATCGGAAAAGGACACGCCCGCTTCGACAAGAAAAACCACCAACCCGAATTCGACCCCGACTTCTTTCCGGTTGGGTTGGGGTTCATACCGGCCCAATGCGCCCAGGAGAAGGGCGCCTCCACGGCCGAACCCATTCTTGCCGGCGGATAATTCCAATCCCGGGCCGGCCTTGGTTAGGGTGACGCCTGGATTGAGGAAATAAAATTCTCCCAAGCCACTCAACGGGTCGGATTTTGGAATGGATAGGAAAGCCAAGATAAGCAGGGCTATGCTTCGAAATGGAAACCGGTTTGGATAGAGGTTGGATTGGAATTCCACGTCAGCCGGCCCGATTATTTGCCGGGTTCAGGAAGGCGGACGGCGATATGCCAAAGCACTCCGTCCGGTCCGATCAGGTGGATCTCACGCTTTCCCCAAGGATAATCCCGGGGCAACATCTCGTCGGACACCCAGTCAGCCGTAAATCCGGGGTCCTGATAGAACTGCAAAGTCCGCCGGTAATCCGGACCGGATGGGACGAAGGCCATGATTTCCTTTGCTGCGAGATTCATAGGAGTATCCTGGATTCGGGCCTCAAATTCCTAGCTATTCCGTCGGGGCCTTCCAAGCCAGGCGAAAGCCGGATCCACCCCTACGCCCAATGCGAAACTCTCCAGATGGAACGGGGTAGACATTGCCTATTCGCCCTAGGCTGCCTTCAAAAATCGATATTAGAACCAAGCCGCCTTCTTAAGTCGGTCAGCCCGTATTCCTCCCACCCGGGCGAATTCCAGAGAAGGAGTCGAACCATGAGCATGCTGCAACCAGGCCAGAGGGCGCCCGAATTCGCATTGCCGGCCACCCCCGATCAAAAGGTTTCCCTCGCGGAGTTCCGCGGAAAGAACCTCATCCTCATCTTCTATCCGGCCGATTGGAGTCCCGTCTGCTCCGATGAACTTTCGGTCTTCAATGAAATCCTTCCCATGCTCAAGGACTATCAGGCCCAAATCCTAGGCATCTCCGTGGACGGACCCTGGTGCCATCAGGCGTTCGCCCAAGCCCGGAAAATCAAATTCCCCTTGCTCTCCGACTTCGAGCCGAAGGGCGAGGTCGCGCGCAAGTACGGAAGTTATCGCGAAGGCGAAGGCACCAGCGAACGATCCCTCTACGTAATCGACGGCGAAGGCGTCATCCGCTGGAGCTACCTCTCGCCCATGGGCGTGAACCCCGGCGCCGACGGCGTCCTCGACGCCTTGGAATCGCTCTCCCACGCGGAGGTTTCCCGATGACCGCGGGGGCACGGCTGCGCCTCCCAGTTAACGAGAAGGACCATATGCGCGGGCCCAAAAACGCGCCTATCGTGATCGTCGAATACGGGGATTACCAGTGCCCTCATTGCGCTCGCGCTTTTCCCATCGTGGAGCAGCTGCAAAAATCCCTGGGCGACAACCTGCTCTTCGTCTACCGTCATTTCCCTATAGCGGAATCGCACCCCGACGCGCCGAACGCCGCCCGGGCAGCGGAAGCCTCCGGCCGGCAGGGCCGATTCTGGGAGATGCATTCCTTGTTATTCGAAAACCAAAGTTCCCTGGATTCCGATAGCCTGGTCGGGTACGCCGAGTCGCTGGACCTGGATATGAAACGCTGGCTCCTCGACATGGATAGCGACGCGATCGAAGACAAGGTCGAAGAGGACTTCAAGAGCGGCGTACGCAGCGGCGCGAATGGGACGCCTACCTTTTTCGTGAACGGTTCCAGGTACGACGGGGATTGGTCGTTCGAGCCCTTTCTGGAAGCGGTTTCTTCGGAAATTCCGTCGCGGTAGTTTTGGCTGGTATTTTTATACCAGCGCCTATTTTTCCCATGCTTCCTTGTCTCCTGATTTGACTCGGAACAAAGGATGATGGTCCGGCATGGAAATCTTCCGGGCGCTTTTATGAATCTCGGGTGACCTAATCTTCATCTTGCCCAAGAAGTGTTGCCATTCGTACTCTACCTGCCCCTTATTAACCGGGATTTTCTTGACCTCGTCCTGCCTGCAGATTTTATGCCCGGAGAATCTATATCCGCGACGGCAAGCCTCGGAGTAAACCATTCTTAAATAAGCTCCGATTGAACTGACCGGATCTGCGGCTCGCTTGAATCGGATGAGCTGGGGATGGTTCTTGTATCCCTTGGTTTTGTTTTGCAGCACGCTCTGCGCCAGCAGGGCCTCCCTCCACAGCGCAACTAACCCTTTGGCATCGAGGTACTTGGGGTGGATGGACCACAACCTCATCTCAATTCACCAGTCAAACGCGACCCTGGAGCAATTGAATAAACATCCCTTATGGACGCTCTTTAAAATGCTTACCTAATATTGAAAAGCGCCCATCCCCTATATTGAGCCAAGAGCCCTCGAAAAACGGTCTCGTGCTTTTTCTACGCGATTTATAACGGGCTAGGCCCACCTCCCCGTCCTTTACCACAACTGAAATCAGGCTGTCCGTGTTCATGGGAATGCCATTGACATCCGTCAATATTTTCGTGAAATCGTATTCATCGACCCCGGCCAAGCTGATCCTGGAGTATTTAATCAGGCCGACACTTCCTTCATACCACTCATTTTTCGAACCCCCCGCATTTCCACCGTAAGCGAAGGTTGAATCGTAATGCAAATATCTTTCCGATTTGAAGATGTAATTCGACACATTGATCCCGGATATCCCGGAATAACCTCCGCTATAATGGAACATTTCGCTGCCGCAAATGATCCGGGACGAATCCATTAGGCAGGTGTCGATCCTGCTCCGTTTTACTCCCGAGGAGTCAGTTTCCACGTTCATGGACAATTTACCGGGCGCGATCGACTTCATTTTCGTGACCGTTTCGGTTTCCGCGTAATGCGGGCCGCTAAGAAGCCACCCATAATTCAATCGGTAACGAAGAACCTGGGACGAATCGATGGGGAAGTACTTGAGCGAATCCGTATTTGACCCGGCCCATGCGAAGAACGGACAAAGCAAAACGATCAAATACGGTTCGATCGACTTGAACCAGGGCAAATGGTCGCCTAATCCTTTTTCGGCTTGGTCGCCGCAACCATATAGCCAGCGTAACCGGCAGAATCCATCGAAGGCAATTTCTTCAGGAAAGCGACGATCGACCATAATTCATGATCATCGTGGGTCGACCCGAATGCCGGCATGCCGCTCATTTTAATCCCGTATTTCGTCATCCAATACAGCTCGCCCGGGCTCCACTCCTCCGCGGGATGCTTGAGCTTGGGCGCTTTCGGATAAAGGCCTTTCGCGTATTCGGAGGCAGGCACTCCCGGGGCGCCGTGGCAATCGACGCACATCTCCTGATAATGGCTGAACCCGAGATTGACCATGGCGGTATCCTCGAGGTTGGGAGCCGTGATACCCTTGGCATGGTGCTTTACCGAGTTATCCATAGTCATCGAAATCAGCCTTTTGACTATCGGCCAATGGGGAGTCGCCGCGGATATGTCATAGATCCCGGAATAGATGAAGGCGAAACCCGCTATCAATAGCAAGAGAACAAGGGTAAAAAGCTTCTTCAAAATGCCTCCCGATCAAAAATGACGAACGTCTACCAATTTAGAAAAAGCATTTTTCCGAGTTTGTTATTCCGGTTTATTTCCGGCTTTCGACTCTCTAGATCTCGACGACCGTCCCCTGTTCTTCCTTCGGGATCATGGTCGCATTAAAATCCTTCTTTGCTTTGTACCAGGGTTTCCCGGAAAACAAAAGGGATTGCTCATTATCGTTAAACGCATACCCATGCCTAGCGAAAACCTCGTTGCGCATTTCTTTAAGTTTTTTTTGATTTTCCCCGATAGGAATTTTATGAATCCGGAGTCGGCAATACCGGTGCATGCGGAATCCCAGGGGCGAAAGAAACTTAATCTGAACCTGTCGCTTTCCTTCGGTTCATACTTCCCGAATTCGAATTGGACGCGGCCGTTATTAACCGTTTCCTTGATATGCGGACTTTGTACGGGCGGAGGTTTTATCCATAGCGATGAAATCATTTTTCCGGAATTCCGTCATCCATACGAACCATTCTTTATCCTCATCCGGCAGTGTGTCATTGCCATCGATTTCGATAATGCTCTGGAACTTGGTATGTACCCTTCCGCTTTGTTGTAGAACCAGAATTTGCAATTGACGACGGCGGAATCCGGGAACATTTTGACGAGCACTTCTTCCCTAGCCATTTCCACGTCATTGTCAAATTCGACAAAAACGTTACCACCTTCGGCGCCGACGCTACAATCGTCGGCCCGGCTGATATTCACTAGAAGCAAGAGCCGAAAAGGACTTTACCCGAATTATTTCCTTTTCCCATATTCCTTTCCGTTTTTCCGGACTATGGTTTTGATTTGCGGAAAGGTCCGGGCCGGGAGGGCTTCTTTTCAGAAGACCTCGTAGCCTTTGGAATCCTTACGGAGCATTAGCGGGTAGGGAAAAAGACGGCATTCCGTCTGTTATTGCCCGCTGGGAACGGGTTCCACGGATTGCTGCTGCTGTAGCGTGGTTGCGGATGGCGAAGCGGTCGTTGTCGATATTATGGGCGGGATTATTATCCTGCACGTGCATATCTTCAAAGGGCAAGGATAAGTTGCCGAATAAGTCGCATCGCTTGTAATCGCCGTTGTCGTCGCAAAGCGGCTCGTCGAGAATGCATTCGAATCCTTATTCCACTGTCCAAAAGCCTGTCCGCAACTACTGACCGAATCCGTAGTAATGTTGTAGCTCGCCCCATATGGCGCCACGATCGTATCGACATCCGGACCCGTCGCGGGGCATATGGGGATGTAGCAAAACAAGCCGGTGCAGGTCACTACGGGGTTCACGCAAAGATTATGTCCGGTTACGATCAGACGGTAGTTCCGCACTGCGAAGGTGGCCGCAACCGTGTGGTTCGCGGCGATTCCGGTCAGCGAGTAAGCCGACGTATTCATCCGGTCGCCGGTAAGGCTCGCTACCGCATCAGTTCCGTTATCCGTGAAGGCCGATACCCAAACGCCTGTCGAGGGAGAGCCCGAGACCATGGTGATGGCCTGGGTGCTCCCGGAATCCACTTCCGTCGTCCCGGCGGGCGAGATGGTCCCGGTCCCGCTTACGCTGGTCGTAAGCGTATAGGTCTTTAAGAACGTGGCCACCAGAGTATGGCTCTTAGTCACGTTCGTCAGCTTATACGTCTTCGGCCCGAACTTCGTCGCCGTGCCGAGGGTCGACAAGGCCACTCCGCTATCCGTCAGCGACAGGATCCGGTACCCTACAAGCGGCGTCACCGTGATCGACGTATCCTTCCCATGCTGGATTTGGATGCTGGCATGGTCGAACGCGCCGCCTACGAAACCCGAGATCGTTCCGGTGATGGTATAAACGTTGATCGCGAAGCTTGCCGTCACCCGCACCGTCGCGGCCTTCACGGTCAGCTTCGCCGGGTTAGCCGTCGAATCCGAAGTCCCGGTCCCGAAAGTTCCGGCGCCTTCGGTCAATGACCACTTCGTGAAATGGAAGCCCGTCGAATCGGGTGCTTTCAGGTTGACCACGGCGCCCAGCGGGGCTTCCAGCGAATCGACCTTGGCCGAATCCGTACCCACCACGCGCGACACGATGACTTTGGCGCGGCGGACCACTTTCACGTTGTAGGTCGACTTGGTTTTGCCGTCTTGGGCGGTTACGACGATCTTGAAGAGGTTGTCCCCCACGTCCAAGGACAAGGGATTGCTGACCGTGCCCGAGGTCAGGGCCGTATCATTCACCGTCAGCTTGGCGGCGGGATGGGAAGCGGTGGGCTTCACGGTGACCGAGGCGACCTTGAAGGCAACGGTGTCGGCGTAGTCGAAGACATCGCTCTTGAAGGACGGCTTGAGGGTGAATCCGGTAGGGTCGAGTTTGGCGAGGCTGGCATCCGTGCTCGGGGCGCGGGTGACGGCGATGCTATAGGACTTCTGGGTGCCGTCCTGGGCGGTTACGACGATTTCAAAGGCCTTCAGGGTGGTGCCCACGGCTACGGCGACAGAATCGGAAGACTTACCCGAAGTGGCCGGTTTGCCGTTGATGAGAAGGGAGGCCGCGGGATCGGTGGTGGTGGCGACGACTCCTACCAAGCTATCGGCATATGCCACGGCCAGGGAGTAGGCCACCGTCACCGGCTTGAAGGACGGCGTCAAGGATCCGGCCGAGGGGATGAGGCTGGAGAGATCGTTATTGGATTTGGACGGCGGGAGCAAGGTCACCACCATGGTATCTTCCGCGCTATTGCCGTCGTCATCGGTGACGCGGCCGATCACTACGACCTTGCCGGTATCGCCCGGAACCACCATGCTCGTATCCTGCTTACCGAGGTTCAGGAAGGACGCGGAGCCGACCTTGATTTCACGCTTGGCGATGGCGCCGAACTTGTCGGTGCCTTTCACCGAGAAATTCACCGGCGAGCCGGCGATGACCGAAATGTCGGGGCCCATATCCGCGGTCGGGGGATCGAGCACGACGGTGATGAGGACCGAATCGGTCCCGGTCTTGCCGGCGTCATCGGTGGCGTAAAGGGTGGCCACGTACTTGCCGGGCGTGGCGTACTTATGCCCGCCTTTGATGGTGGCGGTGGAATCGTTGGCCTTGACGCTATCGTCGAGCTTGCCGTCGCCATCGTAGTCCCATCCCACCAGGGCCACCTTGCCTTCGGCATCGCGGACCTTGGCTTCGAGGGGAACGAAGTCGTTGATGGAAACCAGGGTGTCCTTGCTCTTGCTGACGGTTTCGGGAGGTTGATTGCCGATGTCCACGGTGACGGTCGCGATGGCTTCGTTGCCCTCGCTGTCGCGCACCAAGAAGAGGACCTTATGGGAGCCTTCTTTGGCGAAGGTGAAGGTCTGGGGCGGGAGATCCACCACGGTACCCAGGAACGGGCCGGGCAGGCTGTCGTCCCAGGCGCTGTCGCCGTTGAGATCCCATTTGAACATCACGATGGAGCCGAACTCCTGGGTGGCCTTGGGCGAGAAGTCGATGGGGGAATTGACGGCGGCGCCGGGTTTGTTGGAGACGGTGAGAACGGGTACGTCGCGTTTGACGCGTATGGACGCGAGCGCGGAAGCGTCGCCGAACTTGGCCTTAACGGTGGCGATACCTTCCTTGACGCCGTGGATGCGGCCCTGGCCGTCCACCTTCACGACCGCATCGTCGGAAGAGGACCAGGCGATTTCCCCGTCCTTGGCTTCCGGCGCGGTGGAGGCCTTGAGAACGCTATCCGGTCCGCCCAGGTACAGGCTGAGGGAATCGGGTTGCAAGGAGATGCTGCGGCCGCCGGTCGATCCGACTTGGATGATGAGCACGGTCGTTTTGCTGGAGTCATGTTTGGCCCGGACCTGGAGATGGGCCGTTCCGTTCTTGAGGGGGATGACCAGGGCTTCGGAGGAGTTGGGCCCGTTGGGTAAATCCAAGCTGGCGACGGTGCCATCGTCAACGGACCAGATGAAGGATTGCTCGGCGAACTTGGGGAGGATGGCGGCGGTGATTTTGACGCCGGGATCGCCCGCCTGGAGGCTCAGGGATTCGGGGGAGACGGAAACCGACGTGGGAACGGCGCCCGGCTCGGAAAGGGTGTCCACCACGACTTTGCCGCCTTTGTCGTCGAAGGAGCGGGATTGCTCGGCGCAGACCGAGCCGTCCTTGTTCCAGCCCAGCACGTGGACCTGGGCGCGGCCGCCCTTGTACTTCGAGCCGTCGAGGCCGTTCAACTCATCCAGCGATTTCAACGGTCCTTCGAAGAGGGTGTCCAACACGGAACCCGAGGAGTCTTGCAATTCCACCAGCAGATGATCGCAATGGGTCCACGCCGAATCGGGGGTGAGGTTGAATTTGGTTTCGCCATCGGCTTGGTTCACTTGGCAGGACCAGAAAATGAGGAGGCCGGCGATGGAAGCGAGGGCGGCCAGGGCAAAGGCCCGGAAACGGGTAGCGGATTTATGGCTGTTCATGGCGTCCTACTTGGCGGCCTGGGTTTGGTTCGGAATGGTGATGGTATGCGTCGCAGGCGTATTGTCCGAGGTCGAAATGAGATAGACCACGGTGCCGGCCGTCAGCAGGCCCACGCCTCCCGCCACCCACATGCCTTTGCTTTTCCAGAAGGATTCCTTTTCCGGGCGGGTCGCATCCTGGTATTCCTTGGACGGGCCGGCGGGCTGGGAGGCGGAAGCTTGTTCGGCATGGGCGGCCGAGCCGGTGGCGGGCTTTTCGGGCGAGGAGATCTGGGTGCTGTCGACGCCGAAGCCCTTCTGGCGGGCCACGAACTCCTTGCGCACCTTTTCGAAAATGCGATCGATTTCATCGCTGACGAACATGTCGACCAGCTCGGCGGAGGGCATCATCTCCAGGAGGCGGTACATGTAATACTTCCCCTTCTCGCGCGTTTGGGGATTGGCCGAATAGACTACGGCCAAATGCTTGGCGATGAAGATGCTGTCGTTTCGCGAATAAGTCTTGTTGGATTTGGTGAAGGTCTCGATCAGCTTGGTGACCTTTTCGAAATCCCCTTCATTGTAGGCGTTGTGGATGGCCTTTTGATCGAGGGCCGATCCCGCGGAAGCCTGGGCGGCAGCGGGTGCGGCGGCCGGCGCAGGAGTGGGCGAGGTTTGGGCCGCGAAAACCGAGGCGACGAGGAACAAGACCACGGTGGACCTGATCAGGACGGTGAGGACGCTTTGCATGCGATATTCCCTGGAAGGAAGGATGATGCCGAAGGCTCGCAAAATCTAGTTATTCAGGAACTCCGGCCCAGCGGTCCCGCCGGCTGCAAGAGCCCCTAAATCCTCCATCCTCGCCTTCCGAACGCGGGCTTCCCCGGAAGATCGCGATAAACCGTTCCCCGGCGGCCTGGCGGGCCGCGTCTGGGGTATGGAGGGCGCGTTGGGTTAAGGGGTAACCGAAGAATCGGGAAGATTTTCGGAACCGGAATTACCGGTTGGGGCTACGTGCACGAGCAAAGTGTCATAGGCGATGAGGCTATCCGAATCGATCACCCGCAGGATACAGGTGAGATCGCCGGGAGCTTTCGGGGCCGGGAGGGTGGTCTCGATTTGCGGTACGGACGCGAAAGGAGCCCCGTCAATGCTCCAGGCGCGGGAAACGATGGGCCCGAAACCATCTTCGCCGCGCGCATGCAATAGGATGATACCGCCCACGGGTACCGTCGTATCCTTGCCGGCATCGGCCCAGGGAGGATCGAGTTCCACCTTCACCTTCACCTTGGCTTCCGCGAGCCCTTTCCTCAGATCCCAGACGCGCAGGGTGCATTCGCGTTGGCCGGAATCGGCATATCGCACGCCGAAATGGATGCGGGCCTGGGAGCCGAGGATGACCGCCGAGTCCTTGGGGCCGTCGCCGCATTGCCAGGCATAGGAGGCGAGGTCGCCATCGGCATCATAGACATCGGAGGTCAATGGCACGCTGTCGCGGATGGAGACCGCGGTGTCGGAAGGTAACGCGGATAGGAAAGGCGGATGGGACGGCCCCGCCACGGTACCTGGATCCGGAACAGCCGTGGTCGAATCGTCGAATTGCTCGATGCGCAGGTCGAGCAGCCGCTGGGTGCGGCCTTCGTAAAGGCGCGTCTCGCGGTAGGCGAGGCGGGAGCCGTGGTAGCCTTCGATCAGGATGCGCGCGGTTTCTCCGGAATAGCTGCGCGCGGGCAGGTGCTCCAGGCGCTTGAGATCCGGCAAGGTATCGTCGTAAAGGGTCGCGACCCGGCGCCCGGTGGTATCGTCCAGATTGATGGCGATGCGGGTATAGCTGAGGAGGGTGGGCCCGGCCTCGACGCGGAAATAGGTCTCGGGCTCGGTCGAGTTCAGGCAAGCCGATGTGCAAAGCGATGCGGCCAACGCCAGCATGCGCAGGAAGCTATTAAGGGCCCCCATGCCGTTAAGGGCTCTTAGACAAGCTCGCAGGAACCGCATAGGTTTTTCCGGGCCCCGCGCTTTCGGAGCCGGCGTGCCATAAGGTGAAAGCGATGGCCGCGATCGCGGCTCCGCCGCCGATCCAGACTCCCGGCTTTTTCCAGACGGAGGAAGTGTCGGACTCGGAAACGTTGGCGAGGGCGGCTGCGGAAGCCACCGCCAGGTCCGCCGTCGGCTGCGCCGGCGCCGAGTCGAAGGCGGAATCGCCCATCGCCGCGCGAGCGGAATCGGCTCCGGACGCGCGCGCGGAATGGCCGGCAAGAGGCGAATCCCAAGGCGTATATCGCTTAGCGGATACCGCTATGGGGCGAGAGACCAATCGAACCCTGGGCGCTACGGCCTGTGCCTTGGGCCGGAAGCCGACCTTAGCCGGCAGGGCCCAGTCATCGGAAAAAGCCGCTTGGGAGGATTTGCTCGTGGCCGCGGGCGGACTTGCGGCGAGGACGGGCGTTTGGGCCGCGACGGGCGCAATGGCCGCAGGGGGAGCAGCGGGCGCGGCGGGGAGGGCAGGCGGTGCTCTGCGCGGCGCCACGGCTTGGGGCGCGGCAATGGCCGCGGTAGCAGGGGCCGGGGCTTTGCCCAAGGGATCCGATGCGCGCAGATCATGCTCCTTGCGGACTTTCTCGAACACCGCATCCACCTCATCGCCGACGTACATGTCCAGCAGATCGGCGCGGGGGGAAAGATCGAGCAAGCGGAACATGTGATAGCGTCCCAGTTCGCGCGTGGCCGGCGCCGCAGCCAACACCACGGCGAGATGCTTCTCCGCGAAAATGCTGTCGTCCTTGACGCAGGCGCATTCGCCCTTTCCGTACGGCTCCAGTTCGCGCAAGATCCGCTCGAATTCCCCGTCGTGGTATAAGGCGTGGATGCGGACGCGATCGAGGGACCGGCGCGGCGCGGCCCAGGCCATGCCCACGCAGAGGAGGACGGCGGAAAAGATGCGGATGCGGGCCGGCAAGGCCATGGATTCCCTTCGGAATGCGTTCGCGGGCGGAAGACCGCCGTCGCGATACGATCATAAGGACGGGAAGGGGCGGAGGGCAAGCCCCGGGACCGGGCCCGGGGCCAGGGTAACCTGTAAGTTAACGCGGAACCTGGCGCGGGACTTGAAGTTCGAGCGGAAGGCAAAGTCCGGCTTCAAGTCCAGGTCGAAGAAGCCCGCTCCCCCAGCGGAGCGGGCGCTCCGGGGCGGAGCGGGCGGAACCGTCAGAGCGAGTATTTGATCTTGAAAAGCCCCGAGCCGATGCCGGAGGGCACGGTGATGAATTGGCTATAGGCGTCTTTCCGCTGCGAGGCCTGGGCCGACCAGATGGTCTTGCCCTGGAGATCGTACAGGGTGAAGCCGCTGTATCCGAGGGGGACTTCGATCTGGCGTTCGGAATCCCAGCCCAGATGGATCAGCCCGTTTTTGCCCGATTTGAAATACGAGGCCTTATCGTTCCGGATCGAGACCGCCGGAACGCAGGGGGTGCCCGTGTAATCCAGCCGGAAGATACGCGGCGGGGTGGGAGAGAAAGGCACCGGCATCGATCCGTTGGAGGTGAAATTGTACATGTTGAAATAATCCAGGACGTACATCACACCGTCGGGAGCGATGTAGATTTCCAGCGGGTGGACGAAGCCACCGCCAGTACCTGTATAGAACCGTGTCCGGTTCAGCACCTTGGTATTGTCCGCGTTCAAGGTGTGGGCGTAGATGGTAACGCCGTTCTTCCAATCCGTCACGAACCACACGCCGTCGAATTGGCCCGGCAGCTTGGTACTCTTGGTCTGGGCCGGGTTGTAGCGGTAGATGGGCCCGGTGATGGCGGCCGCCTGGGTGTAGCCGTAGATGGCGCCCTGGGCGGGCGGCAGCTTCTGGACGCCGGTATTGTGGATTCCCGTATTCATGGGGGCGGCGGGATCCTTGATGGGCGCGGCCTTGTATTGGTAATGCGGATTGCCTTCGGCGCCCGCGAAGTAAGGCCAACCCATGAAGCCCGGATGGGTCACCAGATTGAGCTCCTCGGTTTGCCAACCCATGTCGGGACCCACATCGCCCCAGGTCAACAGCCCCTTCGCGTCGTCGACGGAAATGGTGTAGGGATTGCGATGGCCCATGGTGTAGATCTCCGGCCGGATCTTGGCCAGGTCGGCGGGCGAGTACATCGAGGCGTAGTAATCCTTGAGGTTCCCCGCGGGAACGGTGTAGCTCCCGTCGGCGGTGGGATGGATGCGCAGGATCTTGCCGCGTAAATCGTTGGAGTTGGCCGAATGCCCTTCGTCATCGGCATCCGGATAGCGGGTGTCGATGTAGGCGGTGGAATCCGCGTCCCCGGTGGCCGCATTCAGGGTATTGTTGCCGACCGAGATCCACAGATCCCCCTTGCCGTCGATGCGGATGTCCCCGCCCGTATGGCAGCAGTAGTTCTTCTGGGTGGGCCAGGACAGGATCACCTTCTCGGAGCCCATGTCCAATTGGTTCCCCGTCACCGTGAAACGCGAGAGATGGGAGGAGTCCACTGCCGCCATCTGATAATCGACGTAGATCCAATGATTGGTATCGAAGTTGGGATCGATGGTGAAGCCCACCAAACCGAATTCGTTATTGACGTTGTTCAGGCTCATATGCAGCGGGGAAGTGGTCGGATAGGAATTGATCTTCCCGAGCTTGGTCACCGTCGTGCCATCCGCGCTCAGCATCTTGATGGAGCCGCCCCGTTCGGAGAAGTAGATCGATCCGTCCTTGGCCACCGCGAAGCGCGTAACCTCGTCCAGGTTCGGATCCTTGGTTTTGTCCAGGACCAAGACCTTATTGAAATTGGCCTGGGACACGTCCGTGCAGTTGGGCGCGCTAAACGTGTCCTGGCCCCGCGCGATTCCGAATCCTCCCCCTGCCGCCACCATCGCCGCCAGAGCCCATTTGCCATTCATGCCCATCTCAATACCTCTCAATCCGGAAAAAGGAATCTCCCGGTTCTTAGTTACCTTATCTGGCCGAAGCGTTTTGCACAACCCCCGGAAAGCCCGCATGGGCGGCCCGGACACTACCCGGAGGACCCATGCCCGCCTCGTTCCGCGCCCTTGCTCCCGCTCTCGCCGCCTGGGCGGCCTGCGCGGCCCTTCCGGCATCGGCTTTCCGCGTCGCCAAATCCGATTTCGCCCGCTTCGCGGGCTCCCTCGACTGCCAATGGGACGGGGAATCCTGCCCAGGAGCGGCCAACGGCTTTATCGTCAAGGGACTGGCGGGAAGCGATATTCCCGATCCGACCGCGGCGGAACTGGCCGCCGGCGGAAAGGTAGTGGTGGGATTCCTGGAAGGCAAGCCTTTCTCCTGGCCACGCTACTCCGTGGATTTCCCCTCCGGCAAATACCGTTGGGTGGTGCTCAACGAACTTTCTTCGGGCGATCAGAATGATGTCTTCCTCACAATGTGGAAGTCGGTCGGCGACAGCCTGGAATTCGTGAAGGCGCATCCGCAGGCTTATCCCCTCGATCTGGGCGAGAGCTTCGTCTACGCCAAAGCCACCTTTCCCGACAATTCCCTGCTCGTCATCCTCAAAGGGGAAGGTTCGGACGCGGGCGTTACCCTGCAGGATTTCCGTTTCCTGCGCCTGCAATCGCCGGATAAGATCTCCGAGGTGGCGCGCCGGACGAATAAGAGCGAAATCCCCGTGCAGAAGATCTTGGAGCGGATCAACAATGACGAACCGGTGGAAGCCGTAATCGACTCCTCGTTGACCTGCGAGATCGTGAAGGGCAAGAAGGCCCCGTCCGGCGGCCCCTTGATCCGCTTCATGAAGACACGCAACAGCGTCCTCTACACCAAATCGGGCCCGCAGGAGAGTCTGCTAGGGAAAGAGGAAACGACCTTGGACATCTGGAAGCTCGCCAAAACGGGACAAACCCCGCATTAGCCCGAGGCCGACACCCGGCCGTTGACCCCGCTCTAACTGCTGCCCTATAATGGGTCCGGGTATCCGGAGGCCCCGCATGGAGTTGCGCGTCGAAAAAGGCGGCTTGGAAGCGCGGCTCCGTCTAGCGCCCGTGAAAACGGAAACCGGGAGGTACGTCCTCCCTTCCCTGGCCGAAATCGAGGTTTTCCTCAAGGAGAAGGGCGTCAAAGCCCCGATGGACACGGCTGCGGTCGAGGCCTGTTTCGAGCGCCTTGCCCATGGCCTTAACGCCGAGCCCATCGCCGCGCGGGGCAAACCTCCGGTGCCGGGCAAGGATGGGACGATGGAGTTCCTGATTGATCTCGAATCCGGCTTCGTCCCGACTTCGGCGGACGCGGGCGCCGTCGATCTGCGCGCGTCCCTCATCCATACCGTGGGCCCGGGCCAACCCTTGGCGGTGCTGCATCCGCCTACCGCCGGCCTTCCCGGCCTCGACGTATTCGGCAATCTCGTGGGCTCCGTACCCGGCAAGGCGCTCCAGCCGCGCCTGGGAGCGAATACCATGCGCTCGGAGCACGATGCCAACCTGATCGTAGCGAAAACCTTGGGCCATGCCCGCCTCCAGGACGGCGTCATGGAGGTAGAGGAGTTCTATCTGGTTCCCGGCGACGTCGATTACGCCTCGGGCAACATCGCGTTCCCGAAATCGGTGCAGGTGCGCGGAGACGTGAAAGCGGGCTTCGCCGTGGAAGCGGGCGGCGACGTGGAGATCGAGGGGTTGGTGGAAGATTGTTCGGTGAAGGCCCGCGGCAAGCTGCTGGTGAAGGGCGGCTTCACGGGTCAAGGCAAGGGAACGGTGCAGGCGGGAGGGGAAATCAGCCTGGGCTACGTGCGCAACCAGGCGGTGCGCGGCGAGGATTCCATCCGGGTGGCCAAGGAGGCGGTGAACAGCCGCATGCAATCGCGGCAATCAATAATGGTGAACGGCCTCTTGGCGGGAGGTAGGGTGCAAGCGCGTCATGCCATCGAATGCCAGGTCGCGGGCACCGAAACCGGTACGCCCACGCATCTGGAAGCGGGCTTTGATTACATCACGGCCGAAGAGATGGCGGATATCCGCGGGCAGATGGAAAAAATGGGCAAATACGCCCGCAAGCTCGAGGAATCGTTGCGGCATATCCACGATATGGAGAGGATGAATCGCGGGCTCGATCCCTGGGCCATCGATATGGTGTTCCAAATGGAGACGATGCGGTCCCAGGTGGAAGCCAAGATCAGGGCGCTGAGGGACAAGTATAGCGTCCTGGATCGGCTGAGCGGGATTTCCGAGTCGGCGTTCATTACCGTACATCGCAAGGCCTATCCCGGAGTGGTGATGAAAATCGGGCGCGATATATTGCTCGTGGACGAAATCCTTACCGGTCCGAAAACCTTTTTCGCCAAAGACGGCGCCATCCTGATCCGCTGAGGGCCCATGGAAAGACCGCCTATCCTTTGGGACAACCGCCGCGACCGGGAAATCCGCCAGACGATGGCCGAGTTGAAAGCGCTCGAGGAAAAGGGCTATTTCGACGGGCTGGGCCTGACTTCGTCCGAATCGGGGGATCCAAAGGCGCGGGAAGCGGTCGAGACCCTATTGCTCCGGAGCGCCCCGTTCCTGCGGCGGGTATCGTCCTTCAAGCCCTTGGACAATCCCGTGGGGCCGGCCCTGACGCAGTTCATGACCCAACTCAGGCCTCGCGATAGGACGGAGATCTACAAGAACGAGACCCATAAGCGTTTCCAGGACGCCGTAGGGCAGGTGCGCATCCTGTACGGGAAGATCCTGCGGGGCGAGATCGCCAGCAACGCCATCGTGCGTTCCATCGTGGGCTCTTTCATGGACACCTTCATGAAGGACCGCAATCTGCTTCTCAACCTGGCGGGCGCGCCGCATGCGGGCCATGATTACCTCTTCGACCATAGCCTGAAGCAATGCCTGCTCTCGCTGTCGCTGGCCTCGGCGGCGGGCTATTCCCGCAGCCAGTCCATCGAGATCGCGCAAGGGGCCCTGCTGGCCGATGTGGGCATGATGCTGGTGCCCGAACGCATCCGCCTCAAGCGGGGCAAGCTGAGCGAAGCGGAAATCTTCGAGGTGCGTAAGCATCCCATGCTGGGCATGACCCTACTTGAGCACGTGCATGGGCTGTCCGAGGCGGCGCTGCTGATCCCCTACCAGCACCATGAACGGATGGGCGGGGGCGGATATCCCGATAAGCGCGCGGGCGCCGCCGTGAGCCGCTTCTCGCGCATCGTCAGCATCGCGGACGTTTTCACCGCCCTCATCAGCCCCCGTACCTACCGCGACTCCATGCTGCCGTACCAGGCGATGGTTTCCCTGCTCACCCTGGGCGGCGCCGGCCAGCTCGATGGCGATCATATCAAGCAATTCCTCAAAACCATGTCCATGTTCCCCTTGGGCTCGCTGGTGCGCCTATCCAGCGGGCGCGTGGCCAAGGTGGTGGCGCCCAATCCCATGGAATTCACCAAGCCCATGGTGTCGCTTCTGACCGACGAGGCGGGCGCGTCCTTGCCCAAGGCCGCCATCGCGCAGCTCGATCTGACCGACTCCCGGGAAAAGATCGTCGAAGCTTTGCCCGGCACATCCATCCCCCAGCAGATCCTGGACGGATTTTGAATCCTGAAGTAGCGAAAGCCGCGCCCTGCAAAAAGACCGGGGGTTGGCATATCTTTTATCGCTATGCCTTGCTTTCGAATCCATGCCGCGCTGGCCGGCGCGGTCCTGCTCCTAGGCGGCTGCCTTATCAAGGATAGGCCGGCCAAAGCGAGCGCGGCCGGATTGGTCCCCCCGTGGGATCCGGCCAAGTTCACCGCTAAGCAGTTGGATGGCCCGGCTTACCTGGATTCGGCCCGAACCTTCGCCGTCTTCGATTCCATCGCGCGCATCGATAGCCTGGCGGGCGATCCCAAGGGATGGACGCCGGAGAAGGGGTCCATCGACACCTTGCGCGTGGACGCCATGTTCGATACCGGATTCGTCTTCCCGCAGAGCCCCGACGCGGTCATGCCGTATGCCTATGACGATTCCTACCGGGATGACACGCTTTGGCGGAGCGCCTACGGGAACGGGCTCTTCACCCAGGATCATCCCTGCGCCCTCAACTACGTGCTCGCGGGACAGTTCCTGCATCCCGCCAAATGGCTCAAGCGGGGCCTGCGGCAAGAGGAAATCCTTTCGACGCTGGGGAAGCCGGCTTATCGCCAGAACGGGGTGCTTCGCTATTTGTCGAAGCATCCCGGCCCGCGGCCCGAGGGGAACGGCGAGGAATCGTCGAGCACGCTCGCGGATTCTTCGGCCTATGACGTGTACGAGGGCGTGAACTTGTACTTCGATAACGATAGCTTGTTCGCGGCGGTGTTGCAGAAGTCGCAGCCTTGCCACTGATCTCATGGTTGGTCCGCTAGGATACCGTTCTGCTGATCTCAAGGTAGGTCCGCTTGGGTACCGCTCCTCCTCGCGGGGCCCTTATGGACTGGGTCCTTAACAGCCGCGCTCAGAGGGTTCGGGGAAGTCTTTTCTTCGTCGAAGACCCTGCGGTCGCTAGGACGCTGTCGGGGTTCCGACCGGGACTAACTTGTGTTCGCAACTCGCCCGCACCGAGCCCCGCCCCCGCCCGTCCCTGCCATACTTTGCAAGGCGGCGACGTCTTTCACCTCGTCGGAGTAAGATCTCGGCTTTTCCGTAATCCTGCGGTCCTGGCGGAGGGGGATTCCAGGTTTTAGTTTCAGATCTCCTTTATCAAGGAGGGCCCGATGGCCGCGAAAGTGAATCCTGTTCCCGAAGGCTTACATACGGTGACCCCATACCTCTGCGTGCGCGGGGCGGTGGAGGCGATCCGTTTCTACGAGAAGGCGTTCGGAGCCAAGGAGAAAGTCCGATTCCAGACGCCCGATGGGAAGATCCGGCATGCCGAAATCGAGATCGGCGATGCGCGCGTGCTGCTTTCCGATGAGTTCCCGGAAATGCCCGGGGCCTTGATTGCGAGCCCTTCGTCCCTCAATGGGTCCTCCGTCTGCCTGCAGATCTACGTGCCGAACGTGGATGCCCTTTTCGCGCGAGCGGTGGCGGCGGGGGCAGAGGTGCGCCGCCCGTTGCAGGACATGTTCTTCGGCGACCGGAGCGGGGCGGTCGAAGATCCCTTCGGCCATATCTGGAGTCTCTCCACGCATATCGAGGAAGTGAGTCCCGAGGAAGCCGTGCGGCGCATGGCGGACAAGGCGAAGGCGGTCTGAGTCCCTTCTAAGGGTCGTTCAGGCGGCTTCGAAAAGCACATATCCGTAAGTCCGGTTGGCGAGGCGGCGGAAGAGCGTAGGCGCGATCACCTTGAACCAGGACCAGGGAAAGCCGATCGGCAATGTGCGTCCGATGCTTTCGCCAACATCGAGGATGTGCAGATCTTCGGCGGCGCGCCAGCCCAAGGCGCCGAAAAAGGCTTTGGGATCCTCCACATTGAATTTGAACGGCGCATTATGGAGGCGTTTGGCGAGGGCCTTACGTTCGCGATGGTTGCGGAATTTCCCCTGGCGGTAATCGAGGATCCAGAAGCGAAAGCCGGCCGCGGCGCGCATGTCCCGCGCCAAATCGGCGGCGCTTTCCGGATCGAGATAGGCGATCAGGCCCTCGGTCAAAAGCACGGTGGGCACTCCGTCCCGGGACAGATCGGCGAATAGGGAACGACGGGCGTCTTTACCGGAGAGATCGAGCCCGATGCGGCGGACCGGGCAAGCCGGCGTTTCGCCCGCGAGTAGGCTTTCTTTTCCGGAGATGAGCGCGGGAAAATCGACCTCGACCCAGTCGATGGAAGGCGGGAGTTGCAATCGGTAGGGCCGTGTGTCCAGACCGGCGCCCAGGTTCACCACCCGTTTGGCCCCGCGGCGGAAAGCTTCGGCGAAAAGGCGATCGATAGCCGTCGTCCTCACGGTGAGGGCGTAATCGATGGCGGATCCCAAGGGCATGGATGCGGCCAACTCCCGGCCTCGCGTCCCGGCCAACTTGGCGGCCAGAGGGTCCCGAAAGACGGCGTCGAGGCGGGCCGATTCCCGCGCGCGCACCGCCGCCACCCACAGGGCCGTGTCGCTTACATGCGTAACGGCAGGCTCCGTGGGAGTTACGCCAACAGGCTGCGCAGCATCCATGCGGTCTTTTCGTGCAGTTGCATGCGCTGGGTGAGGAGATCGAGGGTGGGCTGATCCTGGGCCTTCTCGGCGGCGGTCCACATGGAGCGCGCGGTGCGCACCACGGATTCGTGGCCCGGCACCAGCTTCTTGATCATGTCCAGCGCCGGCGGCACGCCGGGCTCCTCGGGGATGGAGGTCAAGCGGCCGAATTCGGCGTAGCTGGCGGGAGCCGGAAATCCCAGGGCGCGGATGCGCTCCGCGAGGAGGTCCACCGCCAGGGCCAATTCGTTATACTGCGTCTCGAACATCAAATGCAGGGTTTGGAACATTGGGCCGGTTACGTTCCAATGGAAATTGTGGGTCTTGAGGTAAAGCGTATTTTCATGCGTTCCTCCGGTTCGGATTCGGTTTTGGGGAAATCTACGGTTCGCACGCCGAATAGGCAAGGGAGGGGATTAAAGCCGGGGCGAAAGCGCTAAAGGATTTCCGGCGCCGCGCCGACATCCTTACATGGGGCCGATCCGTCAGGCGACCGCGCGCAAGACGGATCCGAACCCGGAGCGACCATGCCGGCCTTACACGCCTTGAAAATCGATTCCGCAGATGCCGCCGACTTTTCCGTAGATACCGCCTTGCGGAAGCTGGCGCCCAACCTGGCGCGGGCCACCTCCGAAACGGTTTCCGCCTTCTTCAGCACTCCCGCTTCGCTCGCACCGGCCTGGGAAGCGCCGCGCATCCATGAGATGGGACGCATCCAATGCTCCCAGAAAAACGTGGGCGATAAATACCAAATGGTCTGCAATCTTACGGCCGACAAATCGGGATGGGATCGGCTTTTCCCTTCCGATGTGGACGACGCGATCAAGATGGACGCCTACTGCGAGTTGGCCAATTGCATTTGCGGGGAACTGCTCGCCGATGCCGGGTTCGCCGATTGGTTCGGCTATCTGATTCCCTGCGTTCCCTGTTCGGGGCCCGGATGCCCGGGCGAAGGGGCGCATGCCGTCAAAGGCGCGTTGCGCCTCAATGGCGCCTGGATCCTCTTCAGCTTCGCCGTACGCGAAACGGCATCCGAGGGAAGCGCGGACCTGACCGCCGCCGCCTAAGCGCCTGATTCCGTCCCTCTCTTCCAATCAAACTCCCCCCAAATGCAAGCGCGGATCCTATCCGCAATGAAGTCGCTTGCTTCGATGTCGGATTGATTTCGGATCGGGAACATATGCGCTATCCGCTTGGGCCCGCATGCGATCGAAGCGAGATAGCATGCCACGGTTGAAAACGGACAACCCCGTTTTGCCGAGGAGAAGAGCATGAGACTTCGGAAGCATTTGCATTTGGCCGGGGGAATGGCGGTATTGGCGCTGTTCGGGTTTGCGGGGTGCAATCTATCGGAACGTGCGGGGCAGTCGGTTTCACCGCAGGAGAAAGATCCGTCCGGGAATACCCTCGCCAAGGCCGCGGCGACCTCGACCACCACCTCCAAGATCAAATACGTGTTCGTCATCGCGATGGAAAACACGGACGCGTCCAGCATCTACGGGAATACCACCAGCGCCCCGTACATCAACGGGACCCTGATCCCGACGTACGCGAAGTCCTCCGCTTTTACGGACGAACTGCCCCTTAGCATTCCCAGCGAACCGCATTATATCTGGATGGAGGCGGGAACCAATGCCTTCTCCGACAAAACCTTCACCACGGACAACAACCCGTCCTCCTCCAATAGCACCAGCAGCACGGCGCATGTGGTTACGCAGATCAAGAACGCCACGAACGGCGTCACCTGGATGACTTACCAAGAAGGCCTGAATTCGACGACCGGAGCCTGTCCCATCGCCGGGTCCGGATTCTACGCGCCGAAACATGACCCTTTCATTTTCTTCCAGGATGTATCGGGGAATCCGCCTTCAAAGACCAATTCCTATTGCGCCTCCCACCATAAGCCCCTCAGTTCGCTGGCGGGCGATTTGTCCAATCATGCCGTCAATAATTACGTCTTCATCACCCCGAACCTCTGCAATGATATGCACGGGGCCAGCGGATGCCCCAACGGGGACCGCATCCGCTCCGGCGACGATTGGCTGAAAGCCAATTTGCCCGCCCTCATCTCCTTCGCCAATGCCAATGCCGGCGCGATTTTCATCACCTGGGATGAAGGCAGCAGCAGCGCTTCGCTACCTTTCCTGGTGGTCGGGCCCAACGTAAAGGCCGGATACACGAGCAGCATAAGCTATACGCATAGCTCCCTCGTCAAATCGCTGGATCGCATCCTGCAACTCCCCATCCTTTCCAAGGTTTCCTCCGCGAACGACTTCGCGGACTTTTTCACTTCGGGGAATTTCCCGTAGCCGAGGATAGCTGAAGAGAGGGCGATATCGGCCAGGCCCAACCAGGCGGGCCTGGCTACCTTAAAGCGAATTGCCTTCCGTCGAGGGCATCGGCCCTTTGTCCCGGAAGGTCCAGCGGCGGTTGGAGACCGCCGAAGGCAGCACGATCAAATCGTCATGATACTTGAGTACGGTTCCCGGATGGGCCGTACCGCGGATGATCAGGGTGCAGGGTTCGCGGATGTACATCCTGCGCGACAACTCCCCCAATTCCCGGCGCAGCTTTCCGATCCAGCCTTCCAGGATCTGTATCGCGCCTTGGACGCGTTTCTCCAAGAGGATATCCTCGTCCGCGGATCCCCGCCTAAGGCGCAAGACATTAGCGAGCTGATCGGACATGTCGCGCAGGAAATCCAGGTCGTTGGCGTGCTCGATCAGGACCTGATTCTTGGCGTTGATTTCCGACTCCACCTCGAAATCCTTGCCTACTTCGAGAATGGTCTTGGCGCCCGTCTCCGATCCCACGTTGAACAAATCGATGCCCTCGCCCGCCAGCAAATGCCCGCCCAACACCGAGAACTTGCCGAACTTCATGCTAATGGTCTTACGCGCCAAAAGCGTGCTGTTGATGATCTCGTTGAAGACCACGATGTGGGAATGCGATTCGATGCGCTGATTGTGGAGGTAGCCGATGGTCACCGAGGACAGGCGGGACTTGATGATGCCGCCCCCCGATCCGTTCACTCCGCCCTTGATCACGATCGCCCCGTCGGAGCGGATCACGCTGTCCTCGACCGTGCCCACCACCTCTACGTCGCCATCGGACTTGATTTGCATGCGGCTGTGAACGTCGCCCGCCACCCGTACCGCGCCGGGGAATTCGATGTTGCCCGTCTTCAGGGAAACATCGCCGGTCACGTCCAGCACCTCCACCACCTCGGGCACCCCTACGCGCAGGGCCAGCCGGCCCGCCGCCGTGGACACGAGATAGGCGGAGTCCGGGGCTTCCAACGCGGTGTTGCGCCCGAGCTGCTTGTCGAAGGGACGACCCGGGGGCGGCGGCACCTCTTCCCCATGCACGTTCAGGCCGGGTTCGCCCGCGATCGGCGGTAGGATCTGCGCCAGGCGCGCTCCCCTGGGGACGGTGCGGAAGAAGGAGAATTCCTTGAAGTCGATGCTGCCATCGGGCGCGGGCAAAGGGACGTCGGGCTCGGGATCGATCAGGAGCTTGATCGAACCGTCGCTGCCGGGAACGGGGGGGCGGCCGCGCGCCACCGGCAGGGTCACCGGCTGGCGATCCTGGTTGAACTTGTTGAGCGCGCCTTGGATCTCGGCCTCCGGGACCATGAGCGCCACGCCTTGTTCCCGCAAGGCCTGCCGCACCATGTCCAAGGTCATGGTCCAATCGTTCAGGTAATTCCCGCCCAGCACCAGGTTGGCCGACATCTTGTCCTCGGCCACTAGCACCTGGCAAGTGGGAAGGCTATCCGATCCCAGAACCTTGAGCTGGCCGTCTTCGATGATGAGCGCGCCTTCGCAAACGGCGATCACCTTCTTCTCCTTGAGGAAAAGCGATTTGCCGAAAGGGGGCAGCCGCTCGCGCAAGCTTAGGCCCGGGACCGGCGCGCCGAAAACGTCGCAGCCCGCTTGGCCCTTTTCCACCTCCTGAAAGCTGAGCACGGTCTCACCCGAAGCCACCCAGTAGCTGGGATCAATATGCTCACGCAGCCCTTCGAAGCCCCAAGCATCGGCCTTGCGCCGCAGGTCGCCGATGGCCTCGGCATTGCTCAGATAAGCATGATGGAAGACCAGTCCCAGGGGCTCGTCGTGCCCCGGCGGGACGCCTTGGGCCACGTCCACTTCTTGCGTCGATTGCAGATCGGCGGATAAGGTGGATGCGGGAGCGAAGGCCAAGGTCTGGGAGATCCACCGCAGCACGTCGTCGCGGATGCACTTCGCGGCGATACCCTGGGATTCCAAAAAGGCGCGCAGACGGCGTTCGCCTTCGAGCCCGGTGGGCCCGGAAATCCCGGCTTTCCAATCTTCCTGATCGAAAGCGTCGATGCGGAGCTTGGCCCCCATGCCGTCGCCGGAGACCGCGATGCTAAGCTGAGGCATCCACGGCCCTTTCCACGCGCGCCAGCACTTCCAGCAACTTGGCTTTGTCCTTAGGCTTTAAGGTGGGCGGGTGGCGCAGGAAATCCATCACCCTGTCCACCAGGCGCAGGTCCAGCGGCTTGGCCAGGCAGGCCAGCACGTTGGGGTAGCGGGACAGCTCGTCGCGGCGGAGCTCCAACTCCCTGGAGGGCATCAAGAGCACGATGGGCGTGGTGACGCCGGCGCGCTTAAGGCCCTTCACGATGCGCAGGCCATCGATGGTGTTCTCACGCAGCGCCAGGAAGATGAGGTGATAGTCCTGGACCAGGGCCATGTGGAGGCCCGACACCCCCGTCTCGGCGGAATCCCAAATCAGTCCGCGGTGGGCGAAAGAGGTTTCCAGCAGCTTGAGGATGGCCACGGGGAAATCGATATGCAGGACCCGGGGCGGATCCTTTGGCGCGGTCGCGGACGTCACTTCAGGTTATTAAATCATGACTACGAGGGGAGGTTCAAGACTTCCCGGCCGCGGGGAGAGGGTTACGCGCGCGTTTCCCATCCCAACCGCGGGCATTCGCCGCGCCCGGAATGCGATAATCCTGGCGTGACATGAAAGACTCGGTAGTCCGCGATCTGATCGCCAACAACCTGGCCCGCCTCGTCAATGGCGGCTTGCAAGGGGTGTATTCCGACCCGTTCGCCGCCCGTTTGGCGAAAGGGGAAACCGTCTATCAGGTGCAAGCCCCGGTGGTTTTGTCCCAATTGGCGATATCGCCGCTGTCGCAGATCCTTTCCTTTCTGACCATGGAAACCGATTCCATGGTCCGCGTGGGTAAACGTATCCTGCCCGACAAGCCGAAGGAGGAGGCGTTGAAGCTGGTGGTTTCCGCCAACGCGGAAGTCCTCAATTTCGTCACTTCGCGGTTGGCCTGGCTTTTATCCAAGCTGGAGAATTCCCGGGAAACCGAAATTTCGCCGCCGCGGATCGGCAATTTCTCGGGGGCCGCGGGCGCCTCCGGCTTCCCGGCCTTCCGCATCCGCGCCGAAGAGGGCGTCTGCTACGATTTCGAGTGCGCCCCGCAACGCTTGGCCTTCCGGTTCGCATGCTGCGTGCAGACGATCGCATGAAACCCTTTGGCCGTCCTTACGGCCCCATGTTATAATCGAGGCAAGCGCGTATGCCTAATTCCGTGGTCATCATCGACGATTCCAAGTTCCAGATCCTCCAGCTCGGGCGGTTCTTCGCCGAGGTCATGGGCTTTACCGTCGCCGCTTCCGGCGAGAACGGCGAAGAGGCGGTGGAGCTCTACCGCGCCCATCGCCCCGATCTCATCACCATGGATTTGACCATGCCCAAGCTCGACGGCCGCGGCGCGCTGACGCAGATCCTCCAGGAGTTCCCCGACGCGCGGGTGCTGGTCATCTCCGCGGTGAAGGGGCCCCTCTTGCTCGATTGCCTGACCCTCGGGGCCAAGAGCTATATCGAGAAGCCCCTACGCTTCGATAAGGACGATTTCGTCCGCGACTTCAAAGCCACCATCGGGGAAATCCTCCGCTCCCCGTGACGGGCGTTCTGGCCGCATCCATGGACGCCGGCAACGAGGGCTTCTTCCTGCTGCGGTTGGATGGGACCATCCTGCCCGCTTCCGAACTGGCCGCCATCGCTTCCGGCCGGCCTCCCGCTCCCGGCCCTCGCCCTTCCTTTAAAGAAGCCCTGCGTCTTAATCCCGAGCAAGTCGAGCAATTCGCCAAATGGCTGAACCTGGTGCGCAAACGGCATGGGGAGATGCGCTGGGAGAAGCTGGCGCCCTTGGCGCCCATCCAGGAAACCTGGACCGGTAAAGCCGACGAAGAAGCACCAGCGAGATTGGTCTATCGTAAGGTCGCCGATGCGGAGGGCGCCCTGGCCGCGCTCGCGGTTTTTTTCGCCGATACCCCGCCCAACCGGACCGTGGCGCGGCAATTGGAAGAAGAGCGTCAGCGGCATCAATTGGAGATCCGCGACGTGCTGGCCTTGGCCGCCAATCCGCCCGAGACCGTGGGGGCCTTTCTGGAGGAGGCGCGCGCGCGCCTGGAAACGTCCCGCCGGGAATGGGACGGATGGCTGGCCGATCGCAAGCGCGCCGGTGAGGCCTCACCGGGGCTTTGGCAGGCCGGGAGCGGCGAGAGCGCGGGCCAACGGCTTTTCCGCGAGCTGCATACTATCAAGGGCAATGCCGGCGCCTTCGGATTCGAGAACCTGGCCGCGGGAGCCCAGGACTCCGAGGATTTGCTGGAGACGCTCAAGGATCCGTCGGCCGGCGAACGCGCGGCCAACCGTTTGACCACGGCCTTGGGAGCCTTGCGCTTGCAGTTCGACGAGTTGCAACGGGCCATGAAATTGATCGCGGGCGAGGGCCAGGATGCCATGGCGCGCATCCTGAAATGGAAGCTGGAACGCCTGGTGGCCGCCGCCGGCGCCCTCGAATCCGAAAGTCTCGATCCCAATTTACGCGCCCTGGTGGAATCCACCCGGCGCCTGGCTTTCCTCAGCCCGGCCTATCTGGCCCGTAAGTACCGCAACCTGGTGGAACGGCTGGCCCACAACCTGGGCAAGCACGTGGTCTTCCGCGTGGCCAGCAATTCCGGGGACGTCCACCCCGAGTCCTTTGCCCGCGTGGACGAGGCTCTGGTCCACATCCTCCGCAATATGATCGACCACGGTGTCGAGGCTCCCGAGGAACGCGCGGCCACGGGCAAAGGCGAAGCGGAGATCGAATTGGAGTACGTGGCCCAGGAGGATCGGGTCTTCCTGCGCGTGCGCGACAACGGACGCGGCATGGATCCGGCCGCCATCGCGGCGCGCGCCCTCTCCCTGGGGCTTCTGACCCAAGGCGAGGCCGAAGCCCTCGACGAGGTGGGACAACTGGGGCTTATCTTCCGGGAAGGCTTCACCACGCGGCGGGAAGCGAGCATGGTCTCGGGCCGGGGACTGGGGCTGGCGCTGGCCGCCCGCTGCGTCGCCGATCGCGGCGGCAACCTCTACGTGTTCTCAAGACCTGGGGAAGGCACGCGCTTCGCAATCGAACTGCCGCACGTGGGACTCAAAGCCTTACCTTAGTACGACAAACCGACCTGCCAGAAGAATTTCTTCCAATCCTCCGCCATCCCTACCTTGACGCCGAAGATGAGCAAGGACAGCTTGGCTTCGGCGCCGTATTCGCTGCGGGAGAAATGCCCCCAACGGTTCTGGCCGAAGAAGTCCGCCGTGAACCCGTAGGTGCCTTTCTCGGGCATGCGGACGCCCATGGCGAAGCCGGCCCCCACGCGGTTGGATTCGGAACCGATTTCGTCCATCAGGTACGGGCCCGTGAAATTACCCATCCATTCCTTGCTTTTGAAGAATTGGGCGATGAGATCGTATTCGAAGGAGTAGCCGTTGTAAGGGCCGTACCAGAGGCCCACCATGCCGTTCAAGCGCTCGCCTGCGGAAGCGGATTCATCGGCGCGGGAGGCGCAGGCCAGCAGGAGCAAGGAGAGAAAAAAGGCTTTCTTCATGCGGGAGGCCCTTCGGTTCGCGTCGCGACGAATCTACTCAATTCCGCGACGCTTCACACCGAATCACCCAGGTAGACGGCGCCATCGCCAGAGTCCGTTTGCGAACCGCCCTCTCGTAAAAGGCCCGCTTGCAAAGGGCCCACTAAGACGCGCGGGAAGAAGGCCGCTTCGGAGAGCTGCTCCAACGGCAACCATTCCAAAGCTTCCTGACCCGCATCGGGAGTCAAGGGACGGGTCAAGGGCCGCTCCAATAGGCGGCATTCGAAATACAGGTTCACGAAATGCCTGCCGCCATGCTCGTCCTTGAACAAATGATTGCGGCCCACGTATTCCTGCACGTAACGCAGGCGCCCAGGCTCTATGTGCGCGCCCAGTTCCTCCAGGCATTCGCGCTCCAAGGTCGCCGGCAAAAGTTCCCCCGGTTCCTGCCCGCCTCCCGGCAGCACGTAATAGAGGCCGATATCGCCGCGCTTGCGCAGGCAGAGCAGACGCCCGTCTTCGACAATCAGAGCCTTGGCGGCATAGCGCAGGATGGTAGAAGCCATGGGTCAAATGTAGACAGGATCGATCAAGCCTAGGCGGCTTTGCGCGCAGCCATTTCCAATAACTTCCCGGCGATGCCGTCCAGGGGGACGACATGGGAAACCCCGCCCATGCGGATGGCCTCCTTGGGCATGCCGAAGACCACGCACGAGGCTTCATCCTGCGCCACGTTCTCCGCCCCGTTGTCCTTCATCTCCTTGAGGCCCGCGGCCCCGTCGGCCCCCATCCCCGTCAGGATGGCGCCGATGGCGTTCGCGCCTGCGTAACGGGCGACGGATTTGAAAAGCACGTCCACCGATGGGCGGTGGCGCGAAACCAGAGGGCCGTCCTTTACGGTGACGCGGTAGGTGGCTCCCGAACGATTGAGCAGCATGTGGCGGTTGCCGGGCGCGATCAGGATCCGTCCGGGGGATACCGAATCCCCATCTTCCGCTTCCTTGACTTCCATCGCGCAAAGGCTGTTCAGGCGCTCGGCGAAGGACCGCGTGAAATGCTCGGGCATATGCTGGACGACGACGATACCGGGCGTATTGGGGGGCAAGGCCGTCAGCACGGTTTGCAAGGCCTGCGTCCCGCCCGTGGAAGCGCCGATGGCAATCACGGCCTGGGTGGTTCTCGCGAGGGAAAGGCGCGGGGAGGCCCCTGTCGGGCTTTCCGGCCCTTCGCGCTTGCGGACCCGCACCAGGGCCGCGGCCTTGATCTTCTCGCGCAGTTGGATGGACATATCCCCCACCGCATAGGCCGCGCCGGGCTTACACATCACGTCCACGGCTCCGATGTCGAGGGCTTCCAGGGCCATCGCCCCGCCTTTGGTCGTGAGGGAGGAAACGATGATGACCGGCAAAGGATAATGGCGCATCAGCTTACGCAGGAAGGTGAGCCCGTCCATACGCGGCATTTCCACGTCCAACGTCACGACATCCGGCGCCAGGCGCACGATCTCATCCCTCGCGACATAGGGATCGGGAACCGCCCCCACCACTTCGATGTCGGGATCGCGCGCCAGCTCGCGCGAGAAAACGTCCCTGACCACGGCGGAATCATCCACTACCAGGACCCGGATACGGCGGCCCAGAGCGATCATGCCGCACCGCCGCCAGGCGGCGGATTCAATTCGATCCGCATGAACAGCGGGCGACCGTCAACGGAGAAGGCCAGTACGTCGGGCGAAGCCGCCCAATCGGCGGCATCGTCCGGGGACATCACCCGGGATTCCGGGATGCCCAAGTCGAAGATCGGGGCGGTGCCGAACCATGTCGTAAGCGCCTGGCCGCAAGCGATGTTGACGATTTCCTTGCAGGCGTCTCCCGCCTGCTCCTCCGCAGCCTCATCGTCGGGCTCGCAACCCAGGATCCCCGCGGCAATCTCGCGCGCCAGTTCCATGGGAGCCGCCAGGGCAACCCCGCCCGCCCGGGGTCCGGCGAACCGTAGGGAGGTGGCGATCAATCCGGCCTGGGGAGATTCCCCGCCCTCAGCGGGATCGACAAACAGGAAAGCCTGGCGTTCCATCACCTCTTGCAGCACCTGCCCGGCCGTGGTACGCGTATTCTCATCCATGGGAGCCTCCTAACACGGTATCCACCGCCTTCTTCAGTTCCTCTGGCTGGAAAGGCTTGCGAAGAAAGGCCTTCACGCCCTGATCCTTCAAGGCCTGTAGGCGCGTTTCGCTTCCCTCGGTCGAAACGATGATCACGGGAATGGCCGCCAAAGCGGGATCCGCTTTCATCTCCCCCACCATGCCCGGGCCGTTCATCACCGGCATATTGATGTCGGCGAGCACCAAATCGACCCACTCCCGCCTCAGGACTTCCATCCCCAGGAGTCCGTTGGCGGCCTGGAAAAGGTTCCCCACCTCCACCCCGCCCAACGCCAAAGCCTTGGCAATGACCGCCCGCATGGTACCCGAATCGTCCACCACCAAGATGTTATAGGCCATGCCTCAAAGCTCCTTCTCCGCCCCGGCCATTTTCAGCATCGTGCGTCCCGAATCCATATGCAGGTACATGGTCCGCGGCGCGCTTCCGCCTACATCCTCGCCCGAGACCAGTATATTGTTTTTCCATAGCACCTTCCGCAATACCGTGTAATTGCGTTCGCCGATGTTGAATACTCCGTTGGTGTCCATGATTTTGGAAGCCCCGGCCACCTTGGCCACCAGGCTTTTCCGTTGCGCCCCGAAATCGAAGAGGGCTTGCAACATCGCCTGCACCCCGGTATCGACGTACATGAGAGGGTTGCGTTCCGCCTTGCCCGGATCGATGCGCGACAAGGGTAGCATGCAATGGATAAGGCCGCCCACGCGGGCCTGGGGATCGAAAAGCGACAGTCCGACGCAGGAGCCCAGGGCGTAGGTAGCGATCACCTCGGCTGGATCCCGGGATACGTGCATTTCCGCGATGCCGACGGTCCTGTTCATGGGGCCTTTCGGTAAATGGAGGGACGAACGCTTTGGAAGCCTACGGTCAAGCCGGTAAGGCTTTCGGAGTGGCCGACGATCAGGTAGCCGCCGGGAGCCAGCAGGCGGTGGAATTCGGACAAGAGGCGCTGGCGGACCGGGTTATCGAAATAGATCATCACGTTCCGGCAAAAGATGAAATCCATCGGGCCGCGCATGGGGAAAGGGGGCTCGGCGAGATTGAGGCGGGCGAAGCGCAGCAATTCGCGGAGCGAGGACCGCGCCGACCAGGCCGGAGATTCCCTTCCGCCCACGCGTTCGAAGAAGCGCTGGGTGTAACCGGGCGGCAGGTTTTCCATGCGGGCGGGCGGGTAGACGCCCTTGCGGGCGATCGACAGCACCTTGGTGGAGATGTCGGTGGCCAGGATTTTGGCGTCGCGAACGGAATCGGGGAGCGATTCCCGCACCGTCATGGCGAGCGTGTACGGCTCCTCGCCCGAAGAAGAGGCGGCGCACCAAATCCGCAGGCGGGTCTCCCCCCTCTCCGCCCAGTCCGCCAGTTGCTTGCGAAGAAAGTCGAAATGCTCCGGCTCCCGGAAGAAGCTGGTGACGTTGGTGGAGATGGCGTCCAGCATCTGGATCATCTCCTCCTCGCCGCCGTCGCCCTTCACCCAATCCAGGTAGTCGGGAAAGCGCTCCAGGCCCAATTGCCGCATGCGTTTGCCGATACGGGAGCCGACGAGGGCCTGCTTGCCTTCGCCCAATACGATGCCGGCGCGGCCGTACACCAGATCCCGGAAGGCTTCGAAGGAATCGCGATCGATGTCCATGGCGCCTCAGAATTCCCCTAAGTCGCCGTCATCCATGGGAATCACCTTTTCGGGATCCACCGCATGCCCATTGGCGGAAACCGTGCGCGGGACTTGCCGGTTCTGCTGCCCGGGCAATGCCTTTTTCTTGGCGCCGGTCGACCAATCTTCATGCGCGACCGTGCCCATATGCACCGTCGTCTTCGCGGGCTTCCGCTCCTGGAACGCCGAGGCCGACATGGGCTTCCGCAGCGGCTGCTTCGGATTTTCTTCGGGCGCGGCGAAAGCGGCGTTGGCCTTCGAGGCCCCGTTCACGATGCCCACCAAGGTGGACACCATATCACCCAACTCCCTGGACTGCGCGAACAATTCTTCGCTGGCGGAGGCCGATTCCTCGGCGCTGGCGGCGTTGGATTGGGTCACCTTGTCCATCTCGGTCACCGCAATGCTGATCTGGGATATGCCCTTGGTCTGCTCATCGCTCGCCGCCGAGACTTCGCCCACCAGGCCGGATAGCTTCTGGACCTTCTCCGCGATGCGGCCCAGGATGGATCCCACTTCGCCCGATACGGATACGCCGTTGTCGGCGTTCTTCTGGGCATCCTCGATCAGGGACGAGGTGGATTTGGCGGCCTCGGCGCTGCGGCGCGCCAGGTTGCGTACTTCTTCGGCCACTACGGCGAAGCCCTTGCCGGCGTCGCCCGCGCGGGCGGCTTCCACCGCCGCGTTCAAGGCCAACAGGTTGGTCTGGAAAGCGATCTCATCGATAGTCTTGATGATCTTGGCCGTCTCGTCGGCCGATGCCTTGATCTTGCCGATGGCCTGGCCCATGCGGTCCATGGCCGCGCGGCTTTCCACCGCCGAGGCGCTGGCCTCGCCCGCCATGGCATTGGCCTGGCGCGCGTTGTCGCTGTTCTGCTTGGTCATGGAGGAGAGTTCTTCCAGCGAAGCCGAGGTCTCTTCCAAGGAAGAGGCCTGCACACTGGCGCCTTCGGCCAGGCTCTGGCTCGATTGGCTCACCTGGCCAGAGGCGCCGCTGATCTGGCGGCTGCCGGCGGAAAGGCCATCGATGATGGCTCTCAGGGCGACCGTGATGGAGCGGCTCAGGAAAAAACCGAGGAGGGCGGAAACCAGCACGGCGACGCCCAGGCCGACGGCCAAACCTTGCAGGGTCTTTATGACCGCTATCTTGATACGGTTGCCGATGTCTTTCCCATGGTCCGCGTTCCAATCGGAAAGCTTGCGGATGGTCTCTACGTAGGCGGTGAACTTGGAACGGGCTTCACGGAAAAAGATTTCCGTGGCTTGGGGGATTTTACCCGCGTGGCAGAGAGGAAGCACTTGATCGTTCAGGATCTTGGCGTATTCCGCGCGCGCGGGAGCGATTTGGGAATACAAGTCCCGATCCTCGGGCTGGGTGATGGTGGTCTCGTAGTTGGCCAAAGCCTTGTCCAGCTCGTCCATGGCCCCGGTAAGGGCCGTTTCGATGTCCTGGCGGTCGTCCGGGGTTTTCGCGGCCAGCATCTCCGGAACCATTTCATATCCCTGGCGGGCCATGCCTTCCACTTGGGCCATCGAGGCCATGCCGGGTAGGCAATCGCCGGTAACCAATTTTTCCAACATCCGTACCGTGGCCATCTTCATATAAATGAAGACTCCCAGCCCCAGGATGATGGCCACCACCATCCCGAACCCGAAATACAGCTTTCCCCGTAGTCCCAATTTTGAGAACATGACTCTTCCTTTTGCTTAGGCCGCGACCGCGGCTTCCATGGTGACCGATTGCAATTCTTCGCGCGGCAGGATGCGATCGGCATCCAAAAGCATTACGACCTTGTTCCCCAGTTTGCCGACGCCCAAGAGGAAGGACACGTCTACGGACGAGCCGAAGGCGGGCGGGGGTTCGATGGCTTCGGCGGGCACGTTGACCACCTCGGACACCTCGTCGACGATGATGCCGAGGGTGACCGCGGCGGCGTCAACGCGATTGCCGTCCAGGGACAGGCGCACCACGATGATACAGGTGCGATCGGTGTCGTCCCGGCGTTCCAGGCCGAACTTGAGGCGCAGGTCGAAGACGGGGATGACCTTGCCGCGCAGGTTGACCAAGCCCCGCACGAAGTGGGGCAATTTGGGCATGCGCGTGACAGGCATAACGCCAACGATTTCCTGGACCTTCATGATCCCGATCCCGTAGGCTTCTTTCCCGAGTTGAAAGGTGAGGTATTTTCCGGCTGACATGTTTTCCTTTCAGGGTTGGAATTCTGACTTCATCAGGGTATCGACGTCGAGGATGAGGCCAACGCGCCCGTCGGCCAAGATGGCGCCCCCGGAGATGCCGGGGATGGGCGGGAATTCCTCTTCGAGCTTCTTGATCACGATCTGCTGCTGGTCGAGTAATTCGTCCACGGGGAAGGCCGCCTTGCGGCCTTCGCTTTCGGTTACCACGAAAAGCCGCCGTTCCTTGGAATCGTCGCCGCAGAGGTAGCCGCGCATGGGATAGACGGGGATGAGTTCGTCCTGCAGGCGCAGCATCTCGCCTTTATCCTGGAACGTATGGATGGCTTCGGCCGCAGGGGTTACGATGCGCACGATGGAGAGGGTGGGAATGATGAAACGTTCCTTGCCGACGCGCACCACCATGCCGTCGATGATGGCCAAGGTGAGCGGAAGCCAAATGCTGAAAGTGGTACCCTGGCCGGGGCGGCTCTGGATGTCGATGCGCCCGCGCAGGGATTCGATGTTGCGTTTGACCACGTCCATGCCCACGCCGCGTCCCGATAACTCGGTGACCTGCTTGGCGGTGGAGAAGCCGGCTTCGAAGATGAACCCGAAGATCTCCTTGTCCGAAGGGGCGGTTTCTTCGCGCCACAGTCCGCGTTCACGGGCCTTGGCCAGGATTGCGTCCCGATCCAACCCGCGGCCGTCGTCGGCGATCTCGATGCATACGCTACCGCCCTTCTGGAAGGCGGAAAAGCGCACCTTGGCCGTACGCGGCTTGCCGGCGCGCTCGCGGGCGTCGGGATCGGATTCGATGCCATGGTCCAGAGAGTTGCGCAACATGTGGACCAGCGGATCGCCGATCTTCTCCACTACGGTCTTATCCAGCTCGGTCTCTTCGCCTTCGGCCACGAAGTCCACGGCCTTGCCGCTCTGCTTGGAGAGGTCGCGCACCAGGCGCTGCATCTTCTGGAAGATGGGCCGGATGGGCACCATGCGCAGCGAGGTCCCCATCTCCTGCAATTCGCGGGTGATCTTGTCGAGCTGGCCGATCTTCTGGACCAGGGCCGGGGAAAGGGAACGCTTGAGTTCGGGCGCGCCCAGCACCATGGACTCGGCGATGACCAATTCGCCGATGGCGTCGAGCAGGCGGTCCAGGCGCGCGGCTTCCACCTTCACGGTTTCCTTGAGCGCCCCCGTCGCGGCCGATTCGAGCGCCTTCTTCTGGCTGGCCAAGGCCAACCCCACTTCCTTGGCGGGCACGCCGGCGCGCCTCACCAAGGCCTCCCCAAGGGGCATCCCCTCGCCGGACTGGCCCTGGCTTCGCAAGGCCCGGTCCACGGTTTCCGCGGAGATCTTGCCCGCGGCGACCAGGATTTCGCCGAGCCGCATGCCCGGTTCGGCCGGAAGCAATACCGGGGCTTCCTGGCCGGCGATATCGGGTTTGCCTTGCGCGGCGGCTTCCACGCGCTCCAGCGTGGACCGCATGGCGCCGATCAAGTCGTCGGGGGCCGCGGCGCCGCCGTGGGCGGCGACCCATTGTATGCGCCTGCGCAGGACGTCCACCGCCGCGAAAGCCACGTCCAGGATGCGGGCATCAAGGGCCAGGGAGCCTTGCCGCGCCATGTCGAGCAGGTTTTCGGTGCCATGCGCGAAAGCCTGGATGCCTTGGAAGCCGAGGAAGCCGGCTACGCCTTTTATGGTATGGAAGGCGCGGAAAATACCGTTGACGGATTCGCCGTCGGCAGGACCCGATTCCAAGGCCATCAGCAAGACGTCGGAGTTTTCCAAATGCTCCAGGGATTCGCGGACGAAGTCCGCGAGCAATGACGGGTCCGGATCGAGGACGTCTTTTTCCTCCCAGGCATGCCCGGATGACGAAGCCTCCGCCGCCGCGCTCCCGATATCGGAAAGTCCCCCGAGGGCCGGCAACTCGCGCGGGTCGCGATCGTCGCAAATCACCGCTTGCAACCATCCGGCGCATTCGGAGACCACGCGCATGGCTCCGGAGAGTTCTCCCGGTGACCCCGCGGCCGCCGTATCCAAGGCGGATTCCGCCCTTTGGCAAGCCGCGATGATGTCGGCGGCGAAATCGCCGCGCCAGGATTCGCCGAGCTCCCTGAACTCCAAGTGCAAAGCCGCGAGCGCCCGCAGGTCGCCCCCATCCGCCAACACTACGGCCTCCGAAAGCGCCGCGACCTTTTCCCGGACGCGGTCGGCCATAAAGGCAACCGCGAGGGGACCGGAACCATTCTCCATACCGATTTGCTTTCCTGACGTGCGTGTGTTCTTAAAGGTGAACGGGACCGGGAACCATCAGGAGCATAGGGCTGGAATCCAAAAAGCGTCAATTAAATAAAAGGAAAATTATTGTTGCAAACTTGACAAAATGACATCCCCTTTTGGCGTCGCGCTCAGGGTTCGCATCACTCAAAACTCCCTAAGGTCCTGGTCGTCCATGGGGATCACGGTTTCCGGTTTGGGCGCATGCCCGTTGGAAGAGAGAGCCGCCGGCGGGCGCCTCTGGAAAGCGGCTGGCGTCCGCGCTAGCCCCATAGGCCTGGCGGAAACCGGCTTGGCGCCTACGCTCGCCGACCAATCCCCCTTCGGCTTGGCCGCGGTAGGCTTTTGCGGGGCCCACCCGGAATGCGGCGCCGAGTGCGATATGCCGCGATGAACCGCTGGGGGAGCGTTGTATGACATAGACGCGGCTCCGCTCGCCCCCGCCCCCTTCACGATGCCGACCAGGACCTGCACCATCTCGCCCAGCTCTTTCGCCTGCGCCGCCAACTCCTCGCTCGCGCTCGCCGACTCTTCGGCACTGGCCGCATTGGACTGCGTCAGCTTGTCCATCTCCGTCACCGCCGTTCCGATTTGCTCGATGCCCTTGTTCTGCTCCTCGCTCGCCGTCGACACCTCCCCGATCAACTGCGAAAGCTTCTGCACGCTTCCCACGATATGCGAGAGGATCTTCCCTACCTCGCCCGCCACCTCCACTCCGTTGTTCGCGTTCTTCTGGCTTTCTTCGATCAGGGAGGCCGTGGTCTTGGCCGCCTCGGCGCTGCGCTGCGCCAGGTTGCGCACCTCTTCGGCCACCACCGCGAAGCCCTTGCCGGCGTCGCCGGCGCGGGCGGCCTCCACCGCGGCGTTTAGGGCCAACAGGTTGGTCTGGAAGGCGATCTCGTCGATGGTCTTGATGATCTTGGCGGTCTGGTCCGACGAGCCCTTGATCTTGTTGATGGCATCGCCCATGCGCGTCATGGCCTCCTGGCTCTTCTCCACCGCGCCGCGGGTCTCCAAGGCCATGGAATTGGCCTGGCGCGAGTTATCGCTGTTCTGCTTGGTCATGGAGGACATCTCCTCCAGGGAGGCCGAGGTCTCTTCCAGGGAAGAGGCTTGTTCGCTGGCGCCTTCCGCCATCTGCTGACTGCTTTGGCTCACCTGGTTGGAAGCCGAGGCCACCTGGTCGCTGCCCGAAGAGAGGGTAGCGATCACCTTGTTCAGGGCAGAGGAGATGGAGCGGCTCAGGAAGATGCCGATGCCGGCCCCAAAAGCCACTGCCAGGGCCAGCCCGATCAGGATACCGCTCTTGGCGGAACGCACGGCCGAAGAGATGGCGGCGCCTTCGGTATCGGAATTCCTTTTATTGAAGTCCACTAATGCCTGTACCGCTTCCTCATACTTATTGAAAGCCGGCCGGAGCCTCGTCTTAAGGGCCACTTCGGCCAAGTCCTTCTTCCCCAGCTTGAGCAGGTCGAGAACTTCCTTGCGACGGTTCTGCATCTCTTCCATGGGACCTTTGGCCGCGTCGCACAATTCCCTGTCCTTGGGCTGAATGATCGTTGATTCGTAATCCTTCCATTCCGCATTCGAGGCCTCGACATTGATGCGGATCTTTTCTTCTTCAATGCCGACCTCCGCGGCATTGTCGGCCAGGAACGCCGAGGTGGTCCAACGCATGTTGTCCTTGGCCAAGCTGGCGATCTTGTTGATGGAAATCACCCCCGGAAGGCAATCGCCGGTGACGGCCTTGGCGGATTTATCGATGGCGATCAATCGGGTAAAGGCGAAAACTCCGAGCATGGTGGCGATCGCCACCACGGCTGCGAATCCGAATAACAATTTGGCACTGAGGCTTTTTCCTTGGAACATTTCAGTCATTCCCTTCGGCGGAGTTTTGCGTGATATTCTTGATCTCTTCCATCGTCTCCGGCATTTGTGCTTGCCTCATCTTTGCGTCAGTTCCAGTAGAAATCCGGTTTGTAGGATTTGCTATTGTCACGCCTGGGATTGCCGGAAGGGACAAATTGAGTGCCGCCAAAATGGCAAAATGGCGGGAACCGTCCGCCATCGGCCTGATTTAATCGGAAAACCCTGGTAACGGGCCTTTAGAATTCGTTCGGGCCTTCCGAAAACCGATCAAAATTCGTTCAGGTCGAATTCATCCATGGGGATGACCTGTTCCGCAGCTACGGCATGGCCATGCGCGGATCCCGCACGGGACACGGGCGCCGTGGGTCGCGCTGTCAAGGCCTTGTGCCCTACCGAGGTCCAATCGGAATTCGCTTTGCCTAGGGGCGTGCGCGCACCGGGCTTCCGCTCCGCGCGCGATTTCCGCGCAGCGACCGGGGAAGCGGCGCGAGGCGATGTCCGGGAAACCGGCGCGGAACCGGAAAAGGAATCCCCATGCGCCCCCGCTCCCTTCACGATGCCGACCAGCACCTGCACCATCTCGCCCAGCTCTTTCGCCTGGGCCGCCAACTCCTCGCTCGCGCTCGCCGACTCCTCCGCGTTGGCCGCATTGGACTGCGTCAGCTTGTCCATTTCCGTCACCGCCGTCCCGATCTGCACGATGCCCTTGCTCTGCTCATCGCTGGCGGCCGAAACCTCGCCGATAAGGTGGGCCAGCTTCTGCACGCTCTCCACGATTTGCGACAGAATGGTTCCCACCTCGGTGGATACGGCCACGCCATGGTTCGCGTTCTGCTGGCTTTCTTCGATCAGCGAAGCCGTGGTCTTGGCCGCCTCGGCGCTACGCTGCGCCAGGTTGCGCACCTCTTCGGCCACCACCGCGAAGCCCTTGCCGGCGTCGCCGGCGCGGGCGGCTTCCACCGCGGCGTTTAGGGCCAACAGGTTGGTCTGGAAGGCGATCTCGTCGATGGTCTTGATGATCTTGGCGGTCTGGTCCGACGAGCCCTTGATCTTGTTGATGGCTTGGCCCATGCGCGTCATGGCCTCCTGGCTCTTCTCCACCGCGCCGCGGGTCTCCAGGGCCATGGAATTGGCCTGGCGCGAGTTATCGCTGTTCTGCTTGGTCATTGAGGACATTTCCTCCAAGGAGGCTGAGGTCTCTTCCAGAGAGGATGCCTGTTCGCTGGCGCCTTCCGCCATCTGCTGACTGCTTTGGCTCACCTGGTTGGAGGCCGAAGACACTTGCTCGCTACCCGAAGAGAGGGTGGCGATCACCTTGTTCAAAGCCGAGGAAATGGATCGGCTCAGGAAGATGCCGATGGCGGCGCCTACCGCCAGGGCCGACAGCAGGCCGATGAGAATGCCGGACTTGGCCGCGGAGACCGCGCCCATGATCGTTCCGCCGGCCTCGTCCGCGTTCCGCTTGTTGAGGTCGACGACCGCCTGGCAGGCCTTCGCATACTCCAGGAAAGCGGGTTCTAGCTGGCTCTTGAAAGCGGCTTGGGCCTCCGCCTTTTTCCCCAGGCGGCTGGCCGGGAGCACGGCTTGGTTCCGGATGGCGATGAATTTTTCGCGCGCCGGCCCGATTCTCCTGAATATCTCGCGGTCTTCCGGAGTCGAGATGGTGGCTTCGTAATCCTTCAGGCTCTTGTCGATCTCCGTCTTCAGGGCCGTGGTCCGCGCCTCGATCGCTTCCATTTCCCCCTTATCCTGGCTAAGGATATGCTTGGCGGGCAGGAGGAGGAGCTCTTGGGCCTTCATCTCGATCTCCTCCGCGAGAAAGCCTCCGGGCATGCAATCCGCCGTGATGAAACGGGCCCTGCCGCCGATCTTGATCAACCTTGAGTACGCGAAAATCCCGAGCGCCGATGCAATCAAAAGCACCGCCGCAAATCCCAAATACAGCTTCGAGCTCAGGCTCATACCCTTGAACATCTTACATCCCCTTTCCTTGCGCATTTTTTACCCGCATCGCCAATTCCAAATCCTCGCCGGACAGAACCTTGTCGGCGTCCAACAGCATCAGCACCTTCTGGCCTATCTTTCCCATCCCGAGGATGAAATCGGTCTCCCCGCCCGTCCCGAAGGTCGGTGGTTCCTCGATTTGTTCCTGGGCCACGTTCAGGACCTCGGAAACTTCGTCCACCAAAAGGCCCATGGTTACCACGCCTACGGCTCCGGAAATCTGCACCACCACGATGCAGGTCCGATCGGTATCCTCGCGGGTCTCCATGCCGAACTTGCGGCGCAATTCGATCACGGGTATCACCTTGCCGCGCAGGTTGATCACCCCGCGCACGAAAGCCGGGGTCTTGGGGACCCGCGTCACCGGCATCATCCCGATGATTTCCTGCACCTTGAGGATCTCGATGCCGAAGACCTCTTTTCCCATCTGGAAGGTGAGGTATTTCCCCGCCTTGGCTACCGGAGCCGCCGTCGCGCCTCCGTTTCGATTGTCGGTCATCGGATCCATCCTTCCTTTTTATCCCCGCGCATTATGCCGCGGCGGGCGCGGCCTTGAAGCTTTGCAACAATCCGTCCACGTCCAGAATCATTCCCACGGTTCCGTCCGGAAGGATGGCGCCTCCCGAAATGCCCGGAAGGTGTTTCAGGGATTCGCCCAATCCCTTGACCACCACTTGCTGCTGGCCCAGCAGCTCATCCACCAAAAGGCCCGCCTTGCGGGCGCCGCTTTCCACGATCACGGCCAGCGCCCGGTCGCCCGCGCCCGCATGGCCTCCAGGCACGAATTCCGCGAGATGGAAGAGCGGGATCAATTCGCCCTGCATCAGAAGCATTTCGCCACGCTCGAGGAAGGCGCGGGTTTCTTCCGGCCTGAGCGGCACGATTCGCAGGATGGACAAGGTAGGGAAGATGAGCCGCTGCCCGCGCACCCTCACGATCATGCCGTCGATGATGGCCATAGTGAGAGGCAGCCAGATGCTGAAGGTCGTCCCTTCCCCCGCCCGGCTGTCGATGTCGATGCGTCCGCGCAATTCCTCGATGTTGCGGCGCACCACGTCCATGCCCACGCCCCGGCCCGAAACCTCGGTCACCTGCGCCGCCGTGGAGAAACCGGCCTCGAAGATGAAGGCCCAGACTTCCGGGTCGGAAAGCGCGGAACCATCGTCGGAGATCAGCCCCCGTTCGCGCGCTTTGCGGAGGATGGCCTCGCGGTTGAGGCCCCGGCCGTCGTCCTCGATCTGGATGCAGACGCTACCGGCCTTTTGGAAGGCGCGTAGGATCACCTTGGCCTGTTCGGGCTTGCCCGCGGCCTTGCGGGCGGCGGCATCGGGCTCGATGCCGTGATCGACCGAATTGCGGACCATATGAACCAGGGGGTCCCCGATCTTATCGACCACGGTCTTGTCCAGTTCGGTATCATCGCCGAAGCATTGGAACTCCACGTTCTTCCCGGACTTTTTCGCGAGGTCCCGCGCCAGCTTGGCCATCTTCTGGAACACGGGCCGGATGGGAATCATGCGCAATGAAGTCCCCATCTTCTGCAGATCGCGGGTGATCTTGTCCAGCGCCACCATTTGCTTGGCCAGGAACTGGCTGCCGATGCCCTTGATCTCCCGCGATTGGAAAATCATGGTCTCGGCGATCACCAGTTCGCCGATGGCATCGAGCAGTCTATCCAAGCGATCCGCTTCCACCTTTACGGTTTCCTTCACCGCAGCGACCTGCGAAACCTGAGTATCGCGGGCCAACTTCTGACTACGCAGGGCCAGGCCCACTTCCTGGGCGGGGATGCGGGATTCCCGCACCAGGGTTTCGCCCAGTGGCCGCTCCCTAGCCTCTTCTTGCGCCCGCAAGGCGCCTTCCAGGTCTTCCGGGGCCACGGTTCCCCCCGCCACCAGGATCTCGCCCAGCCGCATGCCGGGTTCGGCGGGCGGTAATGCCGGTGCGGGCGCCTTATCCGGCCGGCCCGCGGCCGCCGCTTCCACGCGATCCCGCATCGCGCGCAACTCCACCTCCATTTCGCGAGGGGCGGCTTGGCCGCCGCGGGCGGCCGCCCATTGCACGCGCCTGCGCAGCACGTCCACCGCCGCGAATGCCACATCAATGATGCGCGTGTCCATCGCCAACGTACCCTGGCGGACGAGGTCGAGCAGGTTCTCGGTGCCGTGGGCGAAGGTCTGGATGGTCTTGAATCCGATGAATCCGGCCACGCCCTTGATGGTATGGAACGCCCGGAACAGCCCGTTAACGGCTTCCTTATCGGACGGATCCGATTCCAAGGACATCAAGAGGACGTCGGCGTTCTCCAAATGCTCCAGAGATTCGCGTACGAAGTCGGCGGTGAGCCCCGCGTCCGCGTCCGGGACATCGGCCTCGTGCATCGATTCCAGGTTCGGCTTAGGGGCCGGCGCGTTGCCGGAAAGTTCCGCAGGCATGGGAAGTTCATCGGGGGCCCGGCCTTCGCAAAGCAACCCTTGCAGGCAGACGACGCACCCGCCGATGAGATCCATCTCGACCCCGGCGTTCTTCGTTTCCGCCATGATGATGCGCTCGATCGCGGCTTGCGCCAACCCGGATAACGAGGCGGCTTCGCGGAAGTACTTGCCATTAGCGTTATCCCCGATGGCCTTGAAGCGTACATGCAATCCGCTCAGCGCCTGGAGATCGCTGATCTGGGCGAGCAACAGGGCTTCCCCGAGGGCGGCGACCATGTCCCTGCAATCGCCGCTCAAAAGAGATTCCATGCCGGAATAGGAAACATCCCCGCTGCCTTCTTCGAAATCGGTTTTTAGAGAAAAAATCGGTCGGATTAGATGATAGGGGCCGGGTCAGGCAATTGTCAACCCGATTCACACTTCGGCGCGTCAGAATGACATATTTATTCGAATCGTTACAGAGCGAACAATTTTCAGGGGAACGCCCCTCGCTTCAGGCCGCCGCTCCCGCCTTCGCCCTAAGGGCAGTTACTTGGCTACCCTCGCCGATCTGCTGCCGCCACATGGCGTAGTAAAGGCCCTTGGCCTCCACCAACTCGGCATGCCTCCCCGCTTCGGCCACCCTGCCGCGCTCCAGCACGTAAATACGATCGGCGTGCAGCACCGTGGAAAGCCGATGGGCGATAAGGACGGTGATCAAATCGCGCCCGCGCGAAACCGCGCGGATGGTGGCGCTGATTTCCTCTTCGGTCAGGGAATCCAGGGAGGACGTAGCCTCGTCAAATACTAGTAAACTTGGTTTTCGTAACAGCGCCCTCGCTATGGACAGCCGCTGCCTTTCGCCCCCGCTCACCTTCACCCCGCCTTCGCCGATCACCGTGCCCAAGCCCTGATCGGCGCGCGCCAAAAGTCCCTGGCAAGCGGCCTTATTCAAAGCATCCAGGCAGTCCGCATCGTTCGCGTCCGGGTTCACGAAAAGGAGATTCTCGCGGATGGTTCCCGAGAACAATTGCGTGTCCTGGGTGACCAGGCCGATGCGGGATCGCAAATCATCCAGGTCCACCGTGGCGGCGTCATGGCCATTGTAGAGGATACGGCCCTGGCCGGACGGGTAGAGGCCCACCAATAGCTTGACCAAGGTGGTTTTGCCCGCGCCCGATGGGCCTACGAAGGCAACGGTCTCGCCCCCCCGCGCCCGGAACGACACGTCCTGCAAGGCATAGGTGGTGGCCGTGGCGTGCCGGAAGCCGACGCCGGCGAATTCCAACTCGTGGATAGGCCCCGGCTTGACGGGATGGGCGGGCCGCGGTTCCTTGGGCGTGGCCAGGATGGCGGCGAAGTTATTCAGCGACGCCTGGGATTCCCGGTACGCGTTCATCACCGAACCCAATTCCTGCAAGGGCCCGAAGATGAAGAAGGAATAAATCCACAGCGAGAAGAACTGCCCCACGGTAATCTGCCGCGCGAAGATCAGATACAGCATCAGGCCCAGGATGGAGGTCCGCAGGGCGTTCACCATCGTCCCCTGCACGAACATGAGGGAGCGGATGTACTTCACCTTCTTCAGCTCCAAGGCCAGGATCTTGGCGGTGGTCCCGTTCAGGCGGCGGATCTCCTGCCCGGCCAGCCCCAGGCTTTTGATCAACTCGATGTTGCGCAAGGATTCCGTGGTCGAACCCGCCAGCGCCGTGGTCTGCTTCAGGATGTCGGCGGAGATTCGCTTGAGGCGCTTGCCCATTCCCGAGCTCATGAAGGCCAGGATGGGCACGGTGGCGAAGAAGGCGGGGGCCACGGCCCAATGGACGTGGATCGAATAGACGGTCACGAAGATCACCCCGATGATGGAGGTGAGCACCACGTTGACCGAGACGCTGATGAGCTTTTCCAGATCAGAGCGGGCCTTCTGCAATTTGCCCAGGGTTTCGCCGCTGCGCTGGTCCTCGAATACGCCGTAGGGCAGTTCCAGGGAATGCGCCAGGCCGTCGGCGTAGATGCGCGCGCCCACCTTCTGGGTGATGACGTTGACGTAGAAGTCCTGGAAATTCTTGGCCACCCGCGAGACGAAGGCCACCCCGATGGAGGCCGAAAGCAATAGCCCTACGCCCTTGAAGAAGGCGGAGGTGGTCATGCCGGCGAAGCGCGTGGCGTAATCGTCGATGATATGCCTGAAGATCAGGGGGTCCAGCAGGGAAAAAACCTGGTTGACCGTGGTGAGGCAAAAGGCCAGCACCACCAAGCGCAAATGCGCGCGCAGGTAGGGAAGCAAGATCCGCATGGTCCACCTTTCCCCGAAGGGACGAAAAATGTTAAAATAGCATCCATATGAAGCTCGCCAGCACCACCGCGGCCGGAAAGGCCATGAAGCCCAAGCATACCGTTTGCGTCCACGGCAATATCGTCAACCCGGAGTACCCGGAGAACATCGATGAGATGTCCCGCAAGGGCTGGGGCACGACCTTCTGGGGCAAGGAGGACACCTCCAATTGGTTCCACGTCCCCCTTTCGGTGCCCAACTTCCTGGAAGGCGGCCGTCCCAAGCTCACCCGGGTCTTCCTTTTCTTCCATAACACCACGCGCTCCCCCATCAACGCCGTCCACGTCTACGACGGCCCGCGCCTCATCAAGGCATACGACAATCTGCGCCTGGCGGGGGATCATGCGCGCGTCCTCGATCGCGCCAACAGCTTCAGTATCGAACCGCCCTGCGAAGTGCAATACGGCCTCGGAGTATCGGTGTGCGTGCAGTTCCTGGCCTCGCCGGAACCAAAACCCCCGCGTTGGATCCTGTTCACCACCGCCGGCGCCGAATTCCGCCTCTAATCATCTAAGGAAACGTCGGCCTGGCTCCGGCCGGAGTATTACATTCTGGCCGGGGGAACCTTATGCGCCTTGTCTCGTCGGCCTTCCGCTTCAGAGCCTTGCCTCAGCTATGGGCGGCCTTGCTTCCGCTTAGCGCGGCCCTGATCCCGATTTTTCCCGGTTCGGTCCGGGCCCAGACCGTTACTATCTCGGTCGATGCGACCCCCGCCGGCACGCCGCTCAAGGACGTCTGGTCGTGGCACGGCTACGACGAGGCCAACTATACCACCACCCAACCCAGCCTGGATCTTCTGGATAGCGTAGTCGCCAACAGCGTCGATCCCGTGTACATCCGCACGCATTTCCTGCTCAATACGGGGGACGGCACGCCGGCCCTCAAATGGGGGTCCACCAATGTCTATACCGAGGCCAACGGCCAGCCGGTATACGATTGGAAGCTGATGGACGGGATCATGGACTCCATCATCGGGCACAAAGCCTTACCCTACGCGCAGATCTCCTTCATGCCGGAGGCGCTATCCTCCCATCCCACGCCCTACCAGAACAGCTCCACCACCGCCACCGACGGAGGCTGCTTCTATCCTCCCACCGATTACAACAAATGGGCCGCGCTCGTGAAAGCCTGGGCGCAGCATAGCGTCGATCGGTATCCGAACGTGGAAAAGAATTGGGTCTGGGAACTCTGGAACGAGCCCGATATCACCTATTGGCATGGCACCGCGGCGGAATACCAGAAGCTTTTCGACTATACCGAGCAGGCCTTGCATACGGTTCTGCCCAATGCCGTCCTGAGCGGCCCGGAAATGGCCGGGGCGGCGAACATCGGCCCGTTCCTCCAGCATTGCGCCACGGGAACGAATTCCGCGACCGGGAAAACGGGAACGCGCCTGGATCAGATCAGCTTCCACGCCAAGGGCGGGACCGCCATCGTGAACGGCCACGTGCAGATGGATCTCGGGAACCAGTTGCGCCTGCACCGGACGGGCTTCGCGGCGGTGGCGGGTTATCCCCAATTCAAGGACAAGCCCATCGTAGTGGGAGAGGCCGACCCGGACGGATGCGCGGCCTGCCCGCAAACGCAGATCCCCGCCGATGCCTATCGCAACGTCCCCGCCTACGGGGCATATGAAGCCGCCATGATGAAACACTCGCTGCAATTGGCCGATAGCCTGGGCGTGAATTTGCGGGCTTGCCTGGCCTGGGCCTGGCTGTTCAACGGCTTCCCGTATTTCCAGGGCTACCGCACCTTATCGACCAACGGCATCCATAAGCCCGTCCTGAACGTGTTCAAGATGCTGGGCAAGCTGAAAGGCGATCGCATCCCCTTGACCAGCACCGGCGCCCTCGGCCTTGCCGAGATCTTGAAGAACGGCGTGCGCGGCAATCCCGATATCGACGGCATGGCCGTGAAAAGCCCGGGCAAGGTCATGGCCCTGATCTGGAATTACCACGATGATATCGTCCAGGTCGCGCCGGCCAACGTGACTTTCAAAGTGACCCTGCCCACCGGTTTCCCCGACCAGGTGCGGTTCACCCATTACCGCATGGACACCACTCACAGCAATGCCTACACCGCCTGGTTGAAAATGGGCAGCCCGCAATCCCCGACCGCGACGCAGATCTCCCAATTGAAGACCGCCATGACGCTGGAAACCCTGGCCGCGCCCGCCCTGGTGGCGGCGACGAACGGCGTCGTCACCCAGACCTTCGACCTGCCTCGGCACGGAGTATCCTTGATCGTTCTCGAGGACCCCAGCGTCACCGGGATCGGGGAAAAGGGCCCGCCTGGTAGCGAAGGACAAGTAGGCGCGATCCTGGTGCGAAGCAACGGAGCGGAGCGGGTCCGGATCACGGAACCCGGCCCGCATGTCGTCAGCGTTTTCGACACGCAAGGCCGGCGCATCGCGCAATACCGGGGGACGGGCCCAAAAACCTATTCCCTTAAAAGCCTGGGCAACGCCCGCTTGAGCCTGATCCGCATCACGACCGCTCGCGGGGAAAAAATACTGCACGATCTGGTACAGTGAAATCCGGATAGTCGACGCATTAATCCAAAACGGCGACCTAAGCTCCCGGTTTCGCAAACCCCTTGCCCCCCGAAATCGAGGACTCCGATCGGGGCCTTGGCGGTATATTTCGGGGAATGAACTTAAGTAATCGCATCGCCGCGTCTTTAATCCTTGTGGCTGCGTTCGGGGCAGGGACGGCAAAGGCGCAAACCTTCGTGGCCCAACATGGGGCCTTGAAGGTCCAAGGCAATAAGATCGTCGACGCCCAAGGACAGATGGTCACCCTACGGGGAATGGCCCTGTACTGGAGCCAATGGAAACCCGCCTTCTATAATGCGCAGTGCATCAAATGGCTCAGGGACGATTGGAAGGTCACCGTCGTCCGCGCCACCATGGCCGTAACCGATGGCGGCTACCTGACCGCCCCCGACGCGGAGATGGCGAAGATCCGCACCGTGGTGCAAGCGGCCATCGATCTGGGCATCTACATCATCGTCGATTTCCACGAGACCAAGAACGGCAATGATCATCTGGACGCGTCCAAGAAATTCTTCGGGGATCTGAGCAAGGAATTCGGGAAGGTCCCCAACATCATCTATGAGACCTGGAACGAGCCCGACAATACGATGATCTGGGCCACCACCATCAAGCCCTACCACGAGGCGGTCATCCCCGTCATCCGCGCCAACTCGGATAACATCATCCTTTGCGGGACGCGCAATTGGGATCAGAGCGTGGACGAAGCCGCCGCGAATCCCATCACGTCTTCCACCAACATCGCCTATACCCTGCATTTCTACGCGGCCGATCATAAGGACCCGCTGCGCAACACCGCCCAGGGGGCGCTCAACAAGGGGATCGCCCTGATGGTGACCGAGGGCGGCCTGAGCCAAGCCAGCGGGGACGGCATCATCGATACGGCGCAGGGCCGGCTCTGGGCCGAGTTCATGGACAAGAACGGGATCGCCTGGACGAATTGGTCCCTGGCCGATCTGAAGGAGTCATCGGGCGCGCTCAAGGTCGGCTCGTCCCCGAACGGGGGATGGACGGAGTCCGAGATGAATCCTTCCGGGGTCTGGGTGTATAATCGCCTGCGTTCGGTCGCGGCCACCGTTTCCCTGGCGCCGCCGACGAGGAAACGTGCAGGTTACCCCTCGCCCCTGGCCGCGTTGGAAGCCCGCCGCGACGCTAATGGGAGATTGACCTTGGCCCCCGGGGAAGGCATGGGCCTGGAAACCCGGCGGGCGGCAGGCGCCTATTTCGCTCCGCTTATCCCCTGACCGATCTCCCCTGGCCGATCGATTAATGGCCTAAAATCCCCAAGTAGCATCTAGGCCCGCTTGCCGCCCCAGCGATATGCTGCCGCTTCCTGCCCTCCGGTTTTGAACTTCTCAAATCATCCGCGTCCCAGCACGCCCGCGAAGTAAAATGCAACCAATCCATAGGCGCGGCCTGGACGCGAGCGGATCCCCGCATCTCCCTGATCCTTTATCGAAAGCAAGACAGTGATTGGAAAATCGGTTCCTAAAAGCGGATTCCTAGGCATGTTCCTTTTGGCGGCGCTAGACGGACACACGGCTCAAGCGGCCAGCGTCGCGCATGGCCCCATGCGCGGCTGGACGCCCGGTCAATACGTCAAGGATATGCTGGTCGGCTGGAACCTCGGCAATACCATGGATGCGGACCCCAATGAAACCGGTTGGGGGAATCCCACCACCACGCAGGCCATGATCGATGCCGTGCACAACAAGGGATTCAAGTTCCTGAGGCTGCCCGTCACCTGGAAGGGCCATTTCGGCGGCGCCCCGAACTACACCATCGATCAAGCCTGGCTCTCACGGGTCGTCACGATCGCCAACTACGCCCTCAACGACAGCATGTACGTCATGGTGAACATCCATCATGATGGGACGACCGGGGGCTGGTTCCCCTTGAACGCCTCCGGCGCGCAGGCGACCGCCATCGCGGGCCAGGTCGCCGCCATCTGGACGCAAATCGCCAACGCCTTCAAGGACTATGGCGATTACATGGTCTTCGAGATTTTCAACGAACCCCAGGACGGGGCGCCCAATATGTACGGCGGCGGCGATGACCAGAGCCGGACCAATTTGGCCGCGTACCAGACCGCGGCGGCCAACGCGATCCGCGCGACCGGCGGGAACAACGCCACCCGCATGATCGTGCTCCAGGGGATTTCCGCCTCCCCCCTCGCGGTCTCCGTGGCCACCATCCCCATGGTCGACGCGAACACGATAGTCTCGCTGCACACCTACGACCCCGTCCCCTACTCCATGAATTGCAGCCCGAACACCTGGGGCTCCGCCGCCGATTCCACGAGCATCCTGAACAACCTGAAATCCCAGCAAGCCATGGTAGCCGGCAAGCATGGGACCGCCATTATCGGCGAATGGGGTTCCGAGAATTGCGATGACCTGGACACGCGGGTCAAACACGCTTACTTCTATGCCCGGCAATGCCGTCTCCACGGAATGCTGCCGGTATGGTGGGATGACGGCGCCAGTTTCCAATTGCTGAACCGGAAAGCCAACCCGCCCTCGTGGCAGTTTCCCAGCCTTGCCCAGGCCATCGTAGACGGCGCCAATGCGGGCGCGTTCCCGATCGGGATCCTGCCCCGCCCTGGCGAAGGGCGTTTTTCCTGGAGCACCGATTTAAAGGTCGAGGCCGGCGTCGTCCATTACGCGCTTCCCGAAGCGTCGCCCGTATCCTTAAGACTCCTCAACGTACAGGGAAAAATGGTAGCGAACCTGGCCCACTCCCATGAGGCCGCCGGGGATCACGAGGTGAAGCTGCCGCGCGCCGGCATCGCCCCCGGCCATTACTTGCTGGAACTGCGGGCGGGATCGAACGGCGTTACGAAAAGCATCGTGACCTTCTGAGGCCGCAACGAGGGTGGCGATGCCAGGCGACGCTGGCGTCGGGTTTTCGCCTCCTCGCTCCGGATTCATGGAATGACGAAGCGGACGGAGTAAGATCCGCCCCCGGTCCACATACGCAGCAGGTAAACGCCCGAGGCCCGGCCCGATTCCGCCGGGCTCCACGACAACAACCCGCTTTGGCACTCCGCTCCGCTCCAAGCTTTCAATATCGTCCCTCGTACGTCGCACACCGCGACGCGTAAGTTATGGGTATCACGCAGCATACCCGGGGGCAATTCCAACATCAGTCGATTTCCCCGCACGTCCAGTCGAACGCCTTCGGGCAGGCCGTTCCGTGGGCGCAAAGAGGTTATGACACCCTGTGGTTGGACGTAGTAAGGGGTAGCCAGGCTGGCGCGGGTCTGGTTGCGTTGGGTGATCCATTGATCGACAGGCACCGAGAAATTCTCGCCCGGCGCGAGCTTTATATCCGAGGTGTCCAAGGCCGGCACCCCTTGGAGGGAATAACGATCCATGAGGGAAGGACTAATCGCGTCGTCCTCCAAGGCCACCAAGGCGTACTTGGAATCGATCAGCCCCAGCGCCGCGCCCAGGGAAGCGGGCATGGTGGGCGCGAGTGGATAGAACGGGCCCGTCCCGGCGGCGCGCGCGAACTGCAGACCGTCATCCGCATCGATGATCAGCGGGGTCTCATCGACGTCCAACTCCGTTTCCCCCGGCTTCGACAAGCGCCAGGCGATCGAACGCTGGATAGGCTGCTTTCCGTACACCCGGATATCGGCGAAGGGTGGCATGATCCCTCCCCAAAGCGGATAGGCGATGGAACAGGAATCCTGGCCGCTCCGGACGACCGCAGTGAGCGACCAGTTCGAGTTCAATGTTCCGGCCAGGCGATCCTGGATGGCGGGTGGAGGGATGAGATATGCATGCGCCATCTGCCCCGCGAAAGAGATCCCCGCGAAGGATCCCAGCATAAAAAAGGACGAGGAGACGTTTTGCTCTAGGATCGGGCTGATGGATGAAGGTGAAAGGCCGCCATGGTACCCGTACGCTTCCAGCTCGTAATCGGGAGCGGCCAGTTCGGCTCGCGAGTCCATGTTTTTCTTGGATCCGTCCGAGAAGGATAATTGGAACCCTTTGGTACCGGGCCCAGCAATGAGGATCGCGGTCGCAGGGGCGGAGAACGCGTAGGGATACACGACTTCCCCTCCTTGGACCGGAACGAGGTAGCGGAAGCGCACCTTGCGCGCGGATCCCCAAGCCACCGGGAAGATGGAAATGTCGTAGTTATCCTGACGGATCCATTCCAATAACACGGGGTCGCGAGGCCTAGGAGGAACGGTCGAATTCCGGTCTACCACCTGCTCGTATTCGTTTCGGGCGGTCTCTCCGGATTTCAGCTTGGCCTTGAGGATTTTATCCTTGTACCAAACGAGCATCCCTATGACGCTGGAGTTCTCGGCCAAGTTCAGGTTGCCCACGATTTCCAGGGCATCCCCGTATTGCTCAGGCCGCGTTCCGCCCACCGTGAACTCCCATTCGAGTTCCACATCCAGGTAATCCGGGTACACCGTGATGCGGTAATTTTCTTTGGTGATTTCCGCCGTACCCAGCCAGGTGGCTCCCTGGGTCGATTGGCTGCGGAAGGTGGCGTGTTGCAAGCCGATGGCCTGGACGCCAGTGGCGCAAAGGGCGAAAGCGAGCCATAGCGACTTGTGCATGAGGATCCTCCGTTCGCGGTCGTTCGGGAACGAAGCAAACCCCATACCGGACATGGCGGTCGCAGGAAGAAGGGAATCGACGGGAATTCCGGCTACGGAGGCTGAGTCAGAGCGCGGCGTTTGCCCAGCCCCATCAATGTTTGACCGGACGCTTCGTCCGGCTCATCATGTCGGAATATCCGCCGAACTTGTCGCCCATGTAGCGCGGTGACCCTCTTTGTGGGCTATTTTTCCGGATTCCCGATCATACTCCGCGCACGGAATTGAATGAAAAAGGGACCCTTAGTTAGGACTGCCGATTCGAACGGCACGCTTTGCTTGCCGGGGCCAAATTGACCATCCACCAGGAACGACACCAGTTTTCCCGAGGCATCATGCACCTTCATGGTTACGAAGGAGCGCGATTCGATCTCGAAGCCGATATTTTCGCCCGGAACAACCATTTTTTGCCACGCTGATTGCCTAGGGCCGGGAGCCCGCGGACCATCTGCCGTCGTAACCAGGAGGCTTTGAATGGAAGCTTTCCATACGCCGCCGAAGGAACCGCTGCAACCCAATTCACCGCACGCGCCTTGGCCGCTACTTGCGAAAAGTTCATCGCACAAAACGGCCAGTGAAGCGACTTGTTGAGGTTCCGAATCCGCCAAGCTGACGCGCTGCCACGACGCGCCTTTGTCGGCCGAATGAAAGACGCCGCCGCCATTAAACGGGATGGACCCGGCTGCGAATTTCACCGGTGAGCATGAAGGTTCCTTTGCGGCAATGGAATCACTTGCGGCGAACGCCGGCAAGGACGATGGAAAAGTAGGTATGGGAGACCAATTAGCGGGGGGTTTGCTGACAATGCGTTAAAGAAAACCTTGTGTACCAACTCACCTTCCCAACACCCACCCCCTCCACTCTCAGGCCCTTTTCCTACCTTCCCCTCTGCTAACCCGATTCTCCGCAATCATACAGCACAGCCCTCCCGGAGACCCTGTGCCAACCAGCCCGCCTTCGATGCCTGACATCTAAGTCAGGTGCTGGGCTATTCACGGACTCTGTGGGCGCCTGGTATCGACGGCATCATCCCTACCCTTTTCCCTTGCGGGATCCCACCCCATTCGCCTCTTTCAGTCCGGAGTTTCCGGGCAGCCTGCGCCTTCCAGATCACAAGGGCTCTCGGATTCCGCCCCATTGGTTTCCTCGTTCTTCACCAACGAAATTAGCCGAGTATCCAAATGTTACTTATGTGACGGTTAATGTGAAATCGGAAGCGAGGACGGCGGTAAATAGAGGAGGTGGTGCATAAGGAGGGGCGTGGGAGAGATGAATTGAGGCTGTGAGCGCGGGTTATTAAAGGGAATGGGGGTTTGATTTACCTATGCTCATGCTCAAGGTTTCTTAGATTTCCCGAATGCGCGGTTACATCTTTGTCTTGGCTTTTTCAGTCGCGTTCAATTTTGTTCCGGCTCAACCAGCAGGAGAAAATTCCCAGCCGTTTAAAACCGCGACCGTGCCTGGAAATCCTGCGTCCGCTAAAATTGCGGCTCCGCAAATTCAAAATGAGTCCAAACCCTTGGACACGGTGCGAGTGCTTTATAACGATGGCGACTTCGAGAACGCCATCTCCATTCTCGCGAAGGTTTTAAAGGACAAACAACTCACCCAATATTCCGACAGCATATTCGCCTGCAAATACCTGGGCGTGATGTTAGCAGCCAATCCAGATACGCGCGAAAAAGGAAAATATTACCTGTTCCGATTGCTGAAGCTGTTGCCTTCGGCGAACTTGGTCGGCATGGGCGTCAGCGATCAAATCGACAGTATATTCGCGAAGGTGCGGGTCGAGTTTTCGGCGCAGCAACAGGACGACACGCCAAAGACCTCGCCGGTTTCCAAGATCGAGGTCGTTCCTACGCCCCGATCGGACTCCGCAATTGGGCCCGTAAAAAAACGGAGTTGGATCGTTTGGACTACGGTGGCTTGCGGCGGTCTTTTAGCCGGCGGCGGCGCGTATTGGCTGTATGAAAATCTCAACGGCGAAAAAACCTCGCAGCCGGAACCCGTGACGGTTCAAGTGATCACCCCGAAGAATTGACGGCGGACCATGAAAACCTGGGGACTATTTTTCTGTGCCGTAACGGTATTTGTTTTTATGACGGGCTGCGGCTCGGGCCAGAAAGTCGCCGGCTCTTGCAGTTCCGGGTTCAAGGTGCAGTTCGCCATCACTTCGGTGAAGGACTCTTTGCCGCTGGATACCCTGAACGTCAAAATTGCCCTGGGGGACACGGGCTCTCCGGAGAATTTTGTCGTCAATCTTAAAACCGGAGTTTCCTCGGCCGCCATCACCGCGACGCAAGGAGAAGCATACCGGCTCACCTTTTCACTCTATTCGGCCGGCTATCTCATCGCGTCCGGCGAGTCGCAGGGGAAACTCGCCTGCGACTTGAGCGTGGATCTCAACCCGGTTTGGAATGACACCAACATCGTTAAAGCCAAAAAGGATTTGGGTCTCGGCATCATCTTTCCGGCGTGGCTGCCCACCTATTTTTCCCAAGCCGTTCCCGGCAAGGTTTACCAACTTCCCCTGGACTCATTGCACAACACGTCCTATCGCTGGTATATCAAATCCGGAGACAGCACCTTGATGCAAGGCGAAGGCGCCGGCGTCAGAATCACCTTCCCCGATTCCTTGGCCGGCAAAACCGTGACGATTCGATTGCAAGCGGTTTCAGGTTCCATCATCAAGGAGGAAAGGATTTGGAACATTTCGATTTTGTCCGTGGTTTCGCAAGACAAGATTTTGCGCATCCTGGAACAAACCGATACCACGGTGCAGGAAGGAATTTCCCTTACCTTCCTTTACGACAGCTTGCATTTAACCGCCGTTGAGAGTTTTGATTCCTTATCATCGACGCCCGATCAAAAACCCGCCGCGGTGGAGTCGCTGTATTACAATGGCGCGGGACAATTGACGCGTACCCATGCTTGGCTGCCGGACAGCGCCGGATTGGACAGTGTGTTCGCTTATGACGAAGCAGGAAATCTCGCCTCCTTGCAAGTGCTAAGCGGAACCGGAAAAACCGTGGACAGCCTGTCTTATCAAAACGGAAAACTTTCCGCCTCGCGCCGCTACGTGAACGGGACGCTAGAGGAGTCCACGCGGTTCAACTGGGATGGGGCCGATGAACGCGACGATTCGGTTTCCACGCCGGGTTCCTCGGGAATGGCTTTGACCCGGGTCATCGTCAATCGTTACCAAAGCGACAGCCTTTCCGAGCGCGACGTGCTGGTATGGAGCGGCGGGCTCACACCGTATACGCAGGAAATCATCGTGTACAATGGTTTGGGCAGCCGGGCCTATCGCAATTTATTCCTGCAAGGTTCGACGCCGACGCTTGAACAAAGCGACACCTATGCATACGACGCCAAGGGCCGAGTGGCGTCGATGGTAAGCACGGATGAAGTAACCAGCGATCTGATATTGCAGATACGATACCAATACGCGCCCGGAACGGTTGCCGGCAAGGTCGCAGCCTCAATGAGGAAAACCCACGCCGTAACGGCGTTGCACTCGGTATTGAATGTGCTCACGGATATTCGCTTCGCGCATTCAGGTTGGGAATTAAAAAAACACCCCCGAACAGCTCGGAAATAGGAGGCGGGTTATGAACCTGATTCGATTCGCATTCAGTACAACCCTGGCGTTCGCTATTGTCGTTGTTCCGACGGGGGCCGTGGAAACTCCTTTCACGGCTTACAAGGATGGCTATGCCAACTCCACGGCCTATTCTGGCAACAGCCGCGCTTTGATAGTCCGGGCCGGCGACACCAAGGCGTGGATTTCGCATGCGCTGTTGGACGCGGCGGGGCGGAATCCCGTCAACGCGCGTCTGGAGATTTATGTCGTGGATGTCGTGCATGACGGGCAGATCAAGGCCTACCTGGCCGATTCGTTGAATTCTTTGGAAAACCAAACCCATCTCTCGAACCTGCATGAAGCGGATAGCGTGGGGACCGCGGCGATCAAAGCCATCGACGCCATCCAACACATGGTGAGCATACCGCTTTCCGCCGCATTCCTCAAAAGGGTAAGCGACGGAACTTATTCCGGGCTTGTTCTCGAAGGCGCAGGCGGATTGGACGCGCAAATCGGGGCGTTGGAAGGATCACATAGCGCTATTCTCTATTTGAATTATGCCACGAGCGGAACGATTGCGGATTCTATGCTGGTCGATTCCGTGGCCTTGCGGCTAACGAGCAAATATCCCAACGCTTTGAAAGGCGCGACTGGCTTGAAAGGCGACAAGGGAGATCCGGGACCTCAAGGAATTCAGGGAGATCAAGGAGCGCAAGGTCCGAGAGGCGATACGGGAGCGAAGGGCGACAACGGAGCTCCCGCCGATCAGTCCCCCATTTTCAAGCTCATCCTGAATCGCGGACAACTGGCTTATTACGCATTTGATGTTTTTCAGGGACTGCCTGCAACTACTCCTGACTCTTCCGGGCAGGGTAATACCTTGACCTTGTCCACCAACGGTATCAACAAAATACGTGTGGCCGCCGGAGATTCGGCGATTCAATTGAACGGTAGCGGCTATGCTACTGCGCCTAATGCCTCCGCGTTCAACCCTTACGGCGAAATCATGCTGTCCGCCGCTGTGGAACTTGCCAGCGGAACGCTGCCCGATACCCAAACTTTGATTTCCAAAAAGAACCAATACGAACTTGCGCTCGTAAAAGACGCCGGCCAGATAAAACTCAGGTGCAGGTTTAAAACCTCGTTGGCCGATTGGGCTTGGAAGGGAGATGGAGTACTCCCCCTTTCGGACACGGTTTGGACGACGGTGGCGGCTTCCTATGACGGCAATGTCATCCGCGCCTTCGTGAACGGCGCGCAAACTTTTTACCAGGCATTTTCCAACGGTCCCCTGGCCGTGGACACGACCAATTCCCTCTACATCGGATCGCGCGCACCCGGAATCGCGGGGTTCAAAGGCAATTTGGATCGAGTGAAAATACTGTCCTATGCCGCAAGTGCGCAGGATTCCATCGCCTTGCTTCCAGGCCGCGTCACGACGAGCCAAGTGGTTTCCGATTCGGTGGCGGGCTTGTCCGCCTTGCTGGCTTTGAAAGCGAATTTGAGCGGAGCAAATTTTTCGGGTAATGTGGGGATTGGCGGTGGTCACGAACTCCAATTGTATTCATTAGACAACAGCGTCGCGGCGAGAATTGTAAACCCAGCCACGATCACGCGGCAAATTGCCTTTCTGGCAGGTGACGCATCGTTCGGAGAAAAGATGAGGATCGATGGCAATGGAAATGTAGGCATTGGGACGTCGACGCCAACGGCGAAACTATCCGTGTTCGGGCATGACGATATCAAGGGAGATGATATCCAAATTCATGGAGATTCGTCTTCCTCATCGAAATACGGCATTGTCAATGTCAATGATTCAGCGGCGTATCTTAGACTTGGATATTTCAATGGCACCGCAATGAAGACGATTTTCATGGATGGCAATGTCGGTATTGGTGCAGTGACACCAAATTGGGGCTTATATGTTGCTACCCAAGCATCAAGCGGGGTGGCAAGAATTGGAGGCATAGATTATGGAGCCGCTACTGTATTGAGTGTGGCTCCAGGAACGATCAACTTTGATGCTCCCGGTGTAGGTGGGGGTAGGATGATTATTAGCGGAGTCACCGGCAACGTCGGCATCGGGACCGCCAATCCTTCTGTAAAGTTGGAGGTGGCAGGTCGTATAAAGGATTCGACTGGATTTATTACACCTGTAGGAGAACTGACAATGTTCGCCGGGTCAACAGCTCCACCTGGATGGCTTCTTTGCAATGGCTCGGCAGTGAATCGGACCACTTACGCATCGTTATTCGCAGCAATTGGCTCAGCTTGGGGAGCCGGGGATGGAGTAACAACGTTCAATCTTCCAGACATGCGAGGAAGAGCACCTATCGGCGCAGGGGCTGGGAGTGGACTAACGAATCGGACTTTGGGTCAAACCTTGGGCGAGGAAACCCATGTCTTGACCATCGCGGAGATGCCGAGCCATACGCACGCTTATATCATGGATCAAGCATGCTGCGCCGGCAATAGCGGAAGTGGTGGACAACCTTTGACGCACAGTCTTACTCAGACCAATACGACTGCGGCCGGAGGCAGTGCGGGCCACAACAACATGCAGCCAAGCGCCGTTGTTAATTACATCATTAAATACTGAATCGGGGAAGCGCGAGACGATCCTAATTTTTCAAATTCAAAGTACAATATCAAAATTATTGGGTGAGCTCAAAACCTATACTGAACTCATTAATACGGAGGGTATAATTCGAAATTGGAAGGGTATACCCATTGTCCCAACTCAAAAAAACAGTAGGGAGCGCAAATACTTTAAATGCAAATACCAAATCATTGCTGACGTTAGAAAAAGGATTTATGGCGCTACCTATTTGCACTCCACCCGTTTGAATTTTATCATCTAATTCAAGATACTGCGAATAATTCTTATGCTGTTGGAAGGGGCGTTGAACTTTAATGTTTAAGATAGATCCATCATACTGCCAAATGCGTTTACTACCCGCTCCATTGGCTCCATTATAAAATAATGCTGTGTCTTCAATACGCTTTACACTGTAACCCCATACGCCCCATAAACCTGAATCCTGTCTGTAATATTGTTTCAAAAGTCCATCAAAAGTGATGTTAAAATTCCCCAAGCACGCTGGAATTTTAATAGGGATTTTGGCCTCAATATAATAATAATCCCATCCCATCGAAGCCCAATCTTGGGCATTATAGTGATCATTGCCCTCAGTAGGAAAACCATGTTCTATGGTATCGTATTCGCCTTTTCTTTCAATAAACATTCCATTTGACTCATGCGCCCAAAGCGATAAATTTAAATCGACCCCTTTGAAAACATTTGCATCCTTAAATTTATGGTTCCAATCAAAAAATAACTTCGGATTCTGAAGCCTTGATATGATAGGACCAGATGGCTCAGAGCCCCAATAAAAATCGTAGGCGCCGGTATAATTAAAGCATAAACCAAGTTTGTTGTACTTGAAAGAATAAAATCCTTCAAACCCTGGGCTAACTAGAAAAGAAACGTGAGCAGGATCGTAAAAATTTTTATTTGTCACCCAAGTAAAAGAAAATTCGGTAGGATTATTGTCGTCTATAATTCGCCCATCAAAACCCCAAGATTGATCCTTACCTACTCCTCTATGTGAAATTTTACTGACACCAGATATTTTATGTACATACCCACCTGAATTTATCGAGGTGTCGATTAAATTGTCTAGACAGATTTTTGATTTACATGTATCAATCGCTAACTCTGAAGAGTCCTTAGGATTCTGTTCTGTTTTACCAGGGATACTTTTGATAGTAGTTGTTGCATATGAAAGGCTTAAAAGGAAACCTAATGCGAAAAGTATGACCTTAATCATCGGCAATCTCCTGAGGGTAAATCCGTTTGATAATTGTAATGGACTTTTGGTAACCACTTTTTTCGTTCCAAATCAGTTTTTAAAGCATCCTTGTGCAGCAATTATCGAACCAGGACCATTTGTTGTTTTAGTAACGACTGGCATGTTTTTGTGCAAAATTGCTTTTAATGAATTTTTCATGTGTCACATAGTGCACCAGGTTGGCGACGCCTTCGTTCATGCGCCGTTCCAAGCAGCTAGGACAGAAACCCCGGCCCGTGCAACTGAATGCAATCAGGTGATGTTTGCGTCAGGTATCGCGGTGCATCTGCGCGAAGCCGTGCGGGAGAAGGCCGCGGGGCAGGAATTGGTGTAACGCCTGTGTGACGTCTCCGGCCACCGCAGGGCGCGGTGGAATCTAATCGGCGGGCTACGCCCGAGGAGGCCGAAGCGAGGGGAAGGTTTCCCTCGCCCTCGTAGCTGCCTTAGGTCTCCTGCCCGCCCCGGGCCATGATGATTTTGCCTGTGCGCACCATCTCCTTGATGCCGTACTTGTCCAGCATCAATTCCATCGAGTCCAACTTCTCGGTCCTGCCGTCGCCTGCAACATCATGGTGTCAACCGCCACTTCGCCGCGGATCGGAGAAGATCGCCGTTTCCGGATAAAAGAGACAGGGCCGCGGGCGGCAAAGTGCCTGGACCCTGGTTGGAAAGCCGTTGATTCTATCTTTCCGGTACATTCCCAAGACTTCCGGCATCTAATCACAGGTCCGATGAACGCGCTTGCGGGTTCCGAAGACCGGGCCACCCGGAATAGGGGGCTGAATAGTGGTTAGGGTTTTCGAGAATCACCTCCTTCGAAGGAAAAACCAATGAAAATGGTCATGTTATCGGTCCTGGGATCGATATTTCTAATCGGTTGCAACGAAGCACTGCAAAATCCAGCCAACGCAGGGGGGAGCAAAGAACAAAATGAATTGGCGACCAGCGCCTATGTGACAGGGGACCAGACCTTTACCGATGCCACCGGAGACTTGAAGATCCTGGTCAGGACCTGCGACTTCACGGGTAACTCGGTCGCGGGAAGGCATTGCTCCTATTGCGCGTTAGACCAAGGGTGGGTCATGATCGGCGGCGGAGCCGAAATCGAAGGTAGTCCCCAGTATGCCCGTTTGCGAAGCAGCTTTCCCTTTCCCGGAAACCTGGTCGGTCCGGTCAACTCTCCCGATCAGTCGGATAAGAACTGCACCGGCAATTCGCCCAACAACGATCTCACGAAATCAATGACGGCCTGGATGGCCCGCTCCGACGGGTTATCCGCGCATCGCCTGCGGGCCTACGTCATAGGCATGCAGATCAATGGGCTGTCCGAACTCCAGATGCAACAAATCAGGGGCGGCAACGACGCGACCACGGCGGCGATGACGCAGCCTTCCATTGAGGCGAACCTGCCGGGGTCGGATTTAATGGTGGGCGGAGGCGTCGATGAAGTGGCCGGATTGGGCGGCACCCCGAATTGCTATTTGACGGAGTCGCGTCCCGACGAAAGCACGAATTCCTGGCGCGGTAGCGCGTATTGCAATGGGTCGGGAGGGGGAAACATCAAAGCCTATGTCATCACGCTCCAACAATGCCCTCAAGTCCCCGGTTGGAATCATTGCCTGGACCGGAAAATCCGGTCCGTGGTCTCGGGAGCGGTTACGGGATACGGCAGCGCCAGCGTGGCCACGCCCTATCCCTATATCACCACCGCCATCGGAGGCACCGGGGTCGTCAATTTCTCTTCCAGCCGTTTCCTGGCCGACCTCCTTCCCTTCGCGAGCGGCACCCAAGGCGTCTCGGTGACCACCAAAGACCATCTCAGCTCGGTCAACGGAAGCACCACCGCGTATTCCATCGACCTTGTCGGTGGTGGTCCATCCAGAACGTGGCAATTCAACGGTTTCACTTTCAGCAACAGCGGGGGGAGGCTTTTCCGTCCTTCGGGGGGTGCTCCCGTCAAGTTGATGCAGTCGACGACGGCTAGCGGCGATCTGGCGGCCTGTCGTTGGTATCTCGAATCCGTCGGCTCCGGTCAATACCAAGTCCGGAATGCCAATCCCAGCCGGCCGGCGAGCGGCGAGTGCGCCTATCGGCAATCCGGGACGTCCAACGTGTTGGTTGGCCCCTGCGCTACCGCCAATGAGTACAAGTGGACGATAAGCAGTCCTGTCGAATGGCCTTTGTTGCTGAAAAACGTTTCCTCAGGGACCTGCCTGGACAACTTCAACAGCACCACAAATACGGCCGTGGGCTTGCAAAATTGCGACAGCCAATTCTTGCTGGCCGGCCATTCCAACTGGCCTCCATAAGTCCCACCGGGACGATTCGATTTGGGCGGATGGATGGGCGTTGAATGAGGGGGAATCTTCCCCCTCTGGGAAGATTCTCAGGTCTCCTGCCCGCCCCGGGCCATGATGATTTTGCCGGTGCGCACCATCTCCTTGATGCCGTACTTGTCCAGCATCAATTCCATCGAGTCCAACTTCTCGGTGCTGCCCGTCGCCTGCAACATCATGGTGGTTTCGGAGAGATCAACGGTTTCGCTCTTGAAATGTTCCGCGATCTGGAGGATCTCGGTGCGCTTGTCGGGCGGGCAGTTCACCTTGATCAGCGCCAACTCCTTCTCAACCGTGACTTCGCCGGTATGGTCCTTGGCATGGATCACGTCGATCAGCTTGTTCAGCTGCTTGATGATCTGCTCCAAGGTCTTCGGCTCGCCCGAAGCGGTGATGTTCATGCGCGAGAACTTGCCGTTATGCGCCGGCGAGACGACCAGCGATTCGATATTGTAGCCGCGGCGATTGAAAACCAGGGCGATGCGGATGAGCACGCCCGGCCGGTTGTTCACCAGCAGGCTAATGGAATGTTGCGCTCCGTAAGGAGACGGGGCCTTCGCGGCCCGGCCTTCGATCACGGTGAGGCTGGTTTTGGTTCCGTTCAGCATTTTCTCGTTCCTTCCTTCCTAAGCCCCGCGGCTCAGGTGCTTCCCGTGGGTTTGGCCATGGCCGGCTGGTTCCCGTTCTTCTTGGGGGCTTCCAGCACCATATCGGCGTACGTCAGGCCGGCGGGGATCATGGGGAACACGTTGTCCTCCTTCTCCACTTCGGCCTCGATGATGCAGGGCCCGTCGTTGTAGGCCAACGCGGCCGCTAGGGTCTTGGCCACGTCGGCGTTGCGCTTCACGCGGAAACCCTTCATGCCATAGGCTTCGGCGAGCTTGACGAAGTTCGGGTTGCCTTCGAGGTCCACGCCGGAAAGGCGGTTGTCGAAGAACAGGCTCTGCCATTGGCGGACCATGCCCAGGTACTTGTTGTTGATGATGAGGATCTTGATGGGCAGCTTGTGCAGGGCCGCCGTGGCCAATTCGGACAGGGTCATCTGGAAGCCGCCATCCCCAACGACCGCGATCACCATGGCGCCGGGTTTGGCGAACTGGGCGCCGATGGCCGCGGGCATGCCGAAGCCCATGGTTCCCGCTCCGCCCGAGCTGATCCAATGGAAGCGTTGATCGGTCTTATAGAACTGCGCCGCCCACATCTGATGCTGGCCCACGTCGGTGGTGACGATGGCCTTGCCTTTGGACAGCCGGTAAATCTCATCCAGCACGAATTGGGCCTTGAGGCCGCCTTGCTTGCCGTACTTGAGCGGGAACTGCTTCTTCCACTTCGCGATCTGCTTGAGCCAGGCATCGGTATCGCCCTTGCGCACGAGGGGGAGCAGATCCTCGACTACCAGGCGGGCATCGCCCACGATGGAGCAGTCGGGCCTGATCATCTTGTTGATCTCGGCGGGATCGATGTCCACGTGGATCTTGACCGCGTCCGGGCAGAACGCCGAGTACTTGCCGCAAATGCGATCGTCCCAACGCGAACCGATCGACATGATCAAATCGCAATGCTGCACGGCTTTATTGGCGTAGGCGGTGCCGTGCATGCCCAGCATGCCCACGCTCAAGTCGTGGCTTTCGGGAAAGGCGCCCTTCCCAAGCAAGGTGTTGGTCACCGGGATCTGCAGCTTTTCGGCCAACAGCTTCAGCGCCCGATCCGCGCCGGAGATCACCGCGCCATGCCCGATGAGCAGGATGGGCCGCTTGGCTTTGGCCAAGAGGTCGGCGCACTTGGCCAGGGCGGCGGAATCGCCGGCCCCCGGGATGGAATACCCGGGCAAATCCATCTCGACATTGTAATTGGGTTCGAACATCGCGCTCGACACGTCCTTGGGAATGTCGATGAGCACCGGGCCGGGACGGCCGGTCTCGGCTATATAAAAGGCTTCCTTGATGATGCGCGGGATATCGTTCACGTCGCGCACCAGATAGGAGTGCTTCACGGCCGGATAGGAAATGCCCACCACGTCCGCCTCTTGGAAGGCGTCCAGCCCGAGCATGGGCTTGATGGTCTGGCCGGTGATAACGATCATCGGAACCGAGTCCATCATCGCGGTCATGATGCCGGTGATGGTGTTGGTGGCGCCCGGGCCCGAGGTCACCAAAACCACGCCGGCCTTGCCGGTCGCGCGCGCCAGGCCATCGGCCATATGCGTGGCCCCTTGCTCATGGCGAGTGAGGATGAACTTGATGGGCGAATCCACCAAAGCATCGAATATCGGAATGGCGGCTCCGCCGGGATGCCCGAAGATGTATTCGACTCCATGCTGGTGGATGGAATGGATTAAGGCTTCGGCTCCGGTACACATCTTATTAGCCATGTTTTGCCTCTTCTAAAGTCAGATAAGGTGATGAATGCAAAATTATAGGCAATATTCCCGAAATCAACAACCCACCCCACCGAATAATTTCCGGATAATTCCGTTTTAAGACTCAAATATTGATTCTATACCCCAAAATCGTATCAAAAATAGCGAAATACATATCAAATATATCCGGATCGCACTCCAATTAAATCCAAAATTCGGTTTTTATCTGCAAATGGCCTTAAACCAAAATAATTCCCTTCTAAAAATAGCCTTTCCAGCCGTCATCTAGCCCAGCTTGAGGGAGGGACGCCCCGCCTTCCGACTTAGATCCACCTTGGTGAGGCTACTTTTTCCGTGTCGATTTCGCTCTCCCGACTCGTTACACCCTTAGTCACGCTTCAATAACCCGCCGAAAGGAGGAACCCGGCTGGAACTCCGGAGCACCGAAGATTTATACCGCCGCTATGGGCCCATGGTCCTGCGCCGGTGCCGGCAACTGCTAAGGGATGAGGACGCCGCCCTGGATGTGCTCCACGACGTCTTCTCCCGATGGCTGGAACTCGCCCGCGAAGCCCCGGAATATCCTTCCAGTTTCTTTTACACCATGGCGACCCGCATCTGCATCGACCGTATCCGCAGCGCCGACTTCCGGAGTCGCAGCGACGATTCCCGGCTGGTGGAAATCGCTTCGGCGGAGGATATCGAAGGCGAATCCCGCGCGCGGCGCCTGCTGGACCGGATCTTCGGGCACCAGCAAGCGAGCACCCGGGTAATGGCGGTTCTGCATTACATCGACGGCCTCTCGTACGAGGAAGTCGCGGCGGAAGTGAACCTGACGGCGGCCGGCGTACGGCGCCGATTGCAGCGTCTGCGCGAGCACGCGGCGAAATGGAACGGGGAGGACAAATCATGAGCCCAAAGCCCATGGCAGAGCTATTACTGGAACGTTACCGGTTGGGCGAATTGCCCGCCGCGGCCATGGCGGGCCTGCGCGCCCGCTGCGAGGCCGATCCCGATCTGCGCGCGCGCCTGGAAGCCCTCGATCATTCCGATGCGGCCATCTTGGCGGCCCATCCGCCCGCGTCGATGGTGAGGGACCTCCTTGCGAAGCGGGAGACGGGAGCGGGGATGCGGCCTTCCCGGCAAACAGGACTACCCGGAGGATTACCCGGCCGGCCAGGCAAACCTCGCCGGGACCGGAAAGCCTTTTGGGCCGCCCCCGCCGGGCTGGCTTTCGCCTGCGCGATCTTACTGGCCGTGCGACATCTTCCCGACCCCGGTAACACGCAGGTTACGGAAAGCCCCGAGGCCTACGCGATACGGCTCAAGGGAGCGGAAGCGGGATTGGCCATTTTCCGGAAGGCCAACGGAGGCGCCGAGCTATTGCCCCCGCATGCCCTGGCGAAGACAGGAGATACCCTGCAAGTCTTCTATCATAGCCGTGGGCCGGCATTCGGGGTAATCTTCTCCGTGGACGGAGCCGGGTCAGTCACCTTGCATCTTCCCGAAGAGGGCGGGTCGGCAACAGCCCTGCAAACGGGCGATCTTCTGCCTCTGCCGCATGCCTATCGGTTGGATCGGGCCCCGCGTCTGGAACGGTTCTTCCTGATCACGGCGCCCCGCCCTTTCCCGTTAGACGGACTATTGGAAAGGGCCCGGGCCGCGTTCGCGGTCCGGCGCGAGGTTCCCGATTCCCTGCCCGGCTTGGAAGAAGGCTTCCGGCAATATCCATATACCTTGCGCAAGCCCGGAAAGGGCGGGGGAACGAAATGAAGGCCTCATACCGCCTGGCCGGTTGGTTCTTGGCCCTCGCCGTTACGGCTGCGGCCGCGGCTCCGGAGTCCGGGCCTTTGCGCCGTTTCGCGTTAGCCGTGGGAGTCAACAATGGCGGGCCGGCGCGCGTACGCCTGCGCTATGCCGACAGCGATGCGGCCAATTTCGCGGCGGTGATGGAGCGCTTCGGCGGGGTCGCGCCACGCGATCTGCGGGTCTTGCGCGAGCCGGGCCGCCTGGAATTCCTGGAGGCGTTGGCCTCCATGCGATCGGCGGTGGCGGCGGCGAACGCGGCCGGGCAACGGGCCGAATTGCTGGTCTACTATTCCGGCCACTCGGACGAAGCCGGCTTGCTATTGGGAAACGATCGGCTCGACTATCCCGAGTTCCGCGCGCGCATCGATTCCATTCCGGCGCGCATCCGATTGGCGGTGGTCGATGCCTGCGCTTCCGGGGCCCTGACGCGCATCAAAGGCGGAAGCCGCTTGCCGGCTTTCTCGGTGGATCAAAGCTCCAACCTGAGCGGCTATGCCTTCCTCACCTCCAGCTCGGGCGCCGAGGCCTCGCAGGAATCGGACCGCATCCGCGCCTCTTATTTCACCCACTACCTGATCTCGGGCCTGCGCGGAGCGGCCGATCGCAACCAGGATGGGCGGGTGACATTAGGGGAGGCTTACGCCTTCGCTTTCCAGGAGACCTTGGCGCAGACGGAAGGCAGCCAGGCGGGGGCGCAACATCCGAGTTACGACATGCGGCTTACGGGAACGGGCGATCTGGTGCTCACCGATTTGCGCGGCACCTCGGCGGGGCTGGTGCTGGCTCCAGCCGTGCATGGCCGGTTGTTCGTACGTTCGTCCGCGGGAGATCTGGTGGCCGAACTGCATAAGCAGGCCGGCGCCAAGATGGAACTCGGGCTGGAGCCCGGACTGTACGACATCGATTTGGATCAAGGCGATTCGCTTTTCCACGCCCTCGTCAAGCTGGACACCTTGGCCCATGCGCCCGTCTCCCGTGCGGACCTGACACCGGTTACCCGGGAACGCACGCGCGCCCGCGGCGATGCGCGGCCCGATGAGAACGCCGCCGCAATTCAAGCGGCCGGTCCCGCCACTTGGATCCCAGCGCGCGTGGCCCTGGTCCCCTCGCTGGGATTCCCTGGCGGCGGAGAAGGGCCCTGGTCCCACAATCTTTCCGTGAACCTGATTTCCGGCCGGGCGCAGGACATCAATGGACTGCAATTTTCCTTGGGAAGAAACCAGGCCGAAGGGCGCATGGACGGCGTCCAATTCTCGCCGATGAATTTCGTATCAGGCCCATCGACGGGCCTTCAATTCGGGATCCTGGCCAACGCGGAGGCGCGGAACCATACCGGATCCCAACTGGCCGCCGTCGCCAACAACGCAGATTCCCTCCATGGATTACAAGCCGGCGCTGTCAATCATGCGAACCGGCTGGAAGGCGTCCAGGCCGGGGCCATCAACGTCGCCGGCAGCGGAGACGGAATCCAGGTCGGGGCCATAAACGTAGCGGCGAAGCAACGCGGGCTCCAGGCCGGTCTCATGAACATCGCGGACAGCTCGCGGGGATTGCAGGCGGGCCTTTTCAATTACGCGGCCCATGGGAACGGGTTCGTCCTGGGGCTGGTCAGCGTTATCCTCAATGGCATGCATGATGCGGAGATGACCTTCGACGATCGCTCCATGCTGCGCACCGCTTTCGTGCTTGGTGGTCCCTACAATTACAACTACCTGTCCTTCGATATGAAAGCGCGCTATCCCCGCCATCTCTGGGGCGGTAGCGCCGGGGTGGGGGTGCATGTGCCTTTGGCCCATGCCTTCGCCGATGTCGATGCGGGCGGCGGGCTGTTATGGAACGATGTGGACTGGGATAATCTGAGCTATACGGCGCGTCTGAGACTGATCGCCGGATACGCTCCCCTCCGATGGTTCAATGTCTTCGCCGGCTTCACGGTGAACGCGGAAATCTGGCCCGCGTCGCGGTTTCCCAACCTGAATCCGAATCGGGACGGCGAGCATTGGTCCCCGGACATCCGGGGGGAAAGATGGCCGGGCTTCGTGGTGGGAGTGCGAATATGAAGAAGCGAATGTGGATGGCGGCAGCGGCGATGTTCGGGTTGAGCGCGTGCCTGGACAACCTGGGGCCGCGCGCGATGGATTCCCTGGAGTTCTATCTGCAAATCGTGGCCTATTCCGTCCCGCAGAATATTGCCGATCCCGGATTTTTGGATGCTAACTTAAGCTACTTCGACCATTACCCGCTTGCGGAATTCCATGGTAAGGTGGTCGGTTTGCAGAAGGACGTGGGAATCGCCATCATGCCCTCCGATTCGGCGGCTTTTAAGGTTTCCCTGACCCGTCCCCCCGTCCCGAGGTTCGTGATACCCTCACAGTGACCAGGCGCATATCCGCATGCGCTGCAACGCGCTAATTTCCCTCTCCATCGCCTGATACGCGAAAGGAGATCCCATGCAAACCCTTAAAGACCTGCCCCCCGCCGACTGGCCCCGCGAAAAGCTGATGGCCCGGGGCCCCGGGCATTTGTCGAACGCCGAACTATTGGCCGTCGTATTGGGCCGCGGCCAGCCCGGTAAGGACGTACTCACCCTGGCGGTCGAAGTGGTAGAGACTTTAACCGGATTGGAAGACGAGTTGACTCTCGACACTTTGCTGGAAATCAAGGGCATCGGCCTGGGCAAAGGCTGCCAGATCCTCGCCAGCATCGAGTTCTCGCGGCGCTTCCTGACCGCGCGCAAGAAGCTGAAGGTGCGGACTCCCAAGGACGCGCTGCCCTTGCTGGGGGCGTTGCGCGCGGCCGCGCAGGAATGCGTGGTGGTGCTTACCCTGGATGGGAACAACCAGGTCATCAAGTCGCATATGATTACGCGCGGGCTCGCGAACCAGAGCCAGATCCATCCGCGGGAAACCTTTTATCCGGCCATCCAGGACCGGGCCGTGAGCATTTTGGTGGCGCATAACCACCCTTCGGGAAACCTGGAGCCGTCGGAAGCCGACTTGATCGCGACGCGCCGATTGGTGGAAGTCTCGAAGACCTTGGGGATCCCCGTGCTGGATCACCTCATCGTGGCGGAGGGCGGATTCCTATCGATCCGGGAGAAGTACCCGGCTTACTTCGGTTGAACGGCCCGGGAAGGGATCGGGGCATTCGGCGGCGCCTCAGATTGTGCAGAGGCCCATCAGGTCGGCGAGAGGCGCATCAGAGATACTCCTTGATCCACTTCTCGATCTCGCGCTGTTGATGCAGCCCCACTTCCATACGCTGGATGACGCCTTGCTTATCGATCACCGCCAAGGTCGGGAAGGCGAGGGCCTGATATTGGTTGGTGGTGATGTGGCCGATATCGTTGAAGAGCGGATAGGAAAGCTTGGCGGTGGCCTGGAAGGCTTTCAGATCGGGGAGGCTTTCCGAGCTCACGCCGATGATCTCGAGCCCTTTCCCATGATACTTCTTGTAGACCGCATCCAGGATGGGCAGCGACATGCGGCAAGGGCCGCACCAGGTGGCCCAGAAATCCACCAGCACCACCTTGCCCTTGTTCTGCGCCAGCGCCCCGGCGTCGCCGGAGTAGTATTTCCCGTCGAGCGCGGGCGCGGGGCCTCCCACCAGCATCTGGGTGATGACGCGCATGTCTTCCGGCTTCGGGGAAAGGGCCATCTTCTGCGTGAAGGCTTTGCCATCGCGGCCCACGCGCAGTTCCACCATTTCGCCTATGCCCTTGGAATGGATGGTATCCAGTAAGGTTTTGCGGCCATGCAGGTCGGTCGCGTTGATGGAGAGGATGTAGTCGCCTTCCTTGAGGCCGGCTTGATCGGCGGAGGTGCCGCGGAAAACCTGCTGGACCTTGACCGCGCCTTCGGCCGTGGTGGGCGCGTAGGCGGGGGGAATCTCGTTTTGGGGCACGTCCGCTATGGCGACGCCGAGCCAGGCGGCCGGCTTCTTGGCCGCCGGCGCCGGCAAGTCAGCGACGGCAACGGCCGATGGGCCTCCCGCGGCCGGACCCGAAGCGGGATCAGGCGATTTATGGACGGAACCCGCCGCCGCTATGCATCCGAGAGAGGCGATGAAGAGGCCCAAGCGCGACATTGCGGCTCCTTTCCCGAGCAAGTTTGCAATCTACGAATTTAACTTTGGTCCATGCCAAGAAGCCATTGGATCGCGGCCTGCCTTTGCGCGCTACCCCTCGCCGGATGCACGGTGATCGGCGGGACCATAGGGGCACGCCGGGATGCGGAAACCATTGGTACGCGGGAGGTCCAGCCCTCCAAGGCCGGCGAACTCGCCTCCAAAACCATTATCTACGCGACCCTGCCGGGGCGGGAGCCCGCGAAAGGCCGCTTCCGAGAAGCGTCGGATTCCGCCGGCATCCACTTGCTTCGCATGGAGACGGCGGAGGGCAGGGAAAGCCTACCGCTGGACAGCGTTTCCGATCTCGTCGCCGAAGTCCGTAACCACGGGCATATGATGAAGGGGCTCGTCATCGGAGCCGCGATCGATGCCACCTTGGTGGGCGCGGCTTTGGCCATCGTATTCCTGATTCCCCCGCCGGTTTATTCACCCTCCAAATAACCTGGAGAGGACAACATGGCCGTTTACATCGTCTTGATCCGCGGCATCAACGTGGGAGGGAAATCCATGCCCATGGCTGCTTTGCGGGACATGCTCGTTGGGCTCGGCCACGGAAACGCGAAGACCTATATCCAGTCCGGAAACGCGGTCTTCACCGCGGCGGGCAAGGATGGGATGAAAATCGCCCGGGCCATCGAGACCGCGATATCCAAGAAGTTCGGTTACGAGGCCGCCGTGATCGTGCGCAATCTGGAGGAATGGCGAGTTTTGCTGAAGTCCAACCCCTACGCCCCGGCCAAGCTCAAGGATGGGGAACGGCTCTTCGTCTCATTCCTGGAAGAGACTCCCGCCAAAGCGATGGCGGCAAAACTGGAAGCCATCCAGGATCCGAAGGATGAAGTGAAAGTGCGCGGCCGCGAGGCATTCCTATTGGTGCGCGGCAGCTACGGGGAATCGAATCTGTCCAACGCCTTCGTAGAGAAGATGCTGGGCGTGCGTGCCACCACCCGGAATTATCCGACCACGCTTAAGCTTCTGGAGATGGCGGAAGCCTTATAGAGCCGGCCCGTCCTCGGGCCGGGCCGCTACGGGGCCGTCAGTTCAAGAGCCTTACCTCGAAGGGCTTCTCCTGGTTGAAGTCCTGCTCGCTGCCTTTCAGCGACTCGAAGCTTTCCTTGTTGTATTGGACTTCCTGCAACTGTTCCGGCTTCACGCCCTTCGCGACCAGGTAGTCCACGATGGCCTTGGAGCGGGCTTGCAAGAGCGCCAGGTAATCTTCCTTCTTCTTGCCCTTGTACCAGGTGTAGACGCGAATCTCCACCTTCTTGTCCTTATACTCGGTCAACTGCTTGGCGATCTTATCCAGATCCGGTTCGGCCTCGACCGTAAGCTCGGCGGTGGCCGAACGGAAGCGCACCAAGGGATAGGTTTGAAGAGGCAATAGGGCCGGGGATTCATGGTCCGGGCAGCCGTCTTCGTCCTCCACCCCGTTGAAGGTCTCGGGTTCGTTCGGGCACTTGTCCACCGCGTCCTTGATGCCATCCCCATCGTTATCGGGATCAGGGCAGCCATCCTCGTCCTGGAAACCGTCCTTATCCTCGGCCTCGTTGGGGCACTTATCCGAGCCATGGCAGACGTTGGCGTATTTGGCTTGTTGGCCCTTCTCCGCTACCCACGGATCGCAGATGCCGTCCCCGTCATTATCCGGATCCGGGCAACCATCGTTGTCCATGAAGCCGTCCATATCCTCGGGATCGTTCGGGCATTTGTCCTTCGAATCGGGGATGCCGTCCTTATCGTTGTCGGGATCGGGGCAGCCGTCTTCATCCTCGAAACCGTCCCTGTCCTCGGCTACGTCCGGGCATTTATCCGAACCATGACAGACCTTGGCGTACTTGGCTTGTTGGCCCTTTTCCACCACCCACGGATCGCAGATGCCGTCCTGATCATTGTCGGGATCGGGGCAACCATCCTGGTCCTGGAAACCATCCTTGTCTTCCGGATCATTCGGGCATAAATCGTACTTGTTGGGAATCCCGTCGTCGTCCGAGTCGAAGGCATGCAAGGGCTTCGCAAGCAAGGCGTACGCCATCAAGAAAGCCGCGTAAGTGAATTTCATGGACAGTCTCCCGAGCGAGGATTCCGGCGGAAAAGTATTAATTATTCCCCCCTTCGGATCCGTTCTTCAACAGGAACCAGGCGTAGACGGCGGCGCCTAAGGCGATGCATCCCGATACCTCGTATACCGCGCGCAACGAAAAGGCATGCCACAAGGCGCCGGCGGCGAACCCGGCCAAGGCGCCGGGAAGGGTGCCCCAGAAGACCGGCGCCAGCACTTGCAGGGAGGGACGGTCCTGCGGCTGGTGGGCGCGATCGAGGTAGATGCCGAAGCCGGTGAGCGCTCCGGAGAAGAAGCATCCATGCATGATGAGGGCCAGGCAATATTGCCAGGCGGAATGGGCCAAGGCCAGGCCTCCCAGCTTGAGCAGGGTACCTGCGATCCCGAAAGCCAACACCGCGCGCAAGCCGCGGCGGCGCAGCATCCAGGCGCAAAGGAGCATCCAGGGGACTTCGCATGCGGTGGATACCACCCAGGCCAGGCTGATGACCCGTTGCCCTTGCTGCCAGCGATCGACCAGGTAGTTGGCTTGCATGGAGGTGGCCATGGTGTTGGCGAAATTCATGATGCCCAGCATGATGAGAAGACGGGCCGTGCGCGGTTCCGCCAAAAGACGCAGGGAATGGGCGAAGGAGGGACGCGGTTGGGATGGGCCGGCGTGGACGGGAGAAGGCGCCCGCCGGAAATCCCATGCGGCCGCGAGCAGAGCGGCGCCTAAGGCGGCGGCGAAGCCAGCGTAGAGGAGGGGAAGATCGGACAAGCGAGGAAAGCGCATGCTGATGAGGCAACCCGCCAGGAAACCCAACGTGCCCAGGCTGCGCAAGCGGAAGAAGGCGTCATGGCCGCGGGTCCGCAGGGATTCGAAAGCGCAGGCGGCATTGAGCGGGAAAACCCCGGCGGAACAGAAGGAGAAAAAGGCGAATCCGATCAGGAGCGACGGGAATCCGTGCAGGCGCGGAAGCACGGCCAGGGATGCGCCGGCGCAAGCCAGGACCAGGAGGAAAGGCAGGCGCGGGCCGTGGAAGCGGCGGATGCTGGCGACTTGGAAGAATGGCGAAACGAGAGCGGCGAGTTGGCCGGCCATGAGCAGAAGCCCGATCCCGAAACGGGAGACGCCGCGGTTCTCGAACAAGTATGCATGGAACTGGCCGGCCGAGATGCCGACGAAGGTGAGGAACATCGTGAGACCGGGACCGGTCAGGGAGTTGTGTCCGGATGCGGCCAGGGAGTTGGGACCTAGCCCGGTCGGGGTCGCGGCCTTTTCGGGCCGGTTCGATGCATCCGTTCTTCCTTTTCCCGGTTCCATGGCCCGCCCTCGGAGGCGGGCGCGCCCCGATGCCGGGGCCAATCCCTACCCGGTCGAATTATAACTAACTCACCGCGGGTTCCAGACGAAGACCGAATTGCGCACGCCGCCCTGCGTCTGCACGCTGATCAGATAGCGACCGCGGCCCAAGGCCCGGCCGTTCGCATCGCGGCCGTCCCATGTCCAGCGGCCCAGCTCCTGCGTCAGGCGGCCGGGACGGTATTCGAAGACCATGCGCCCTTGCAGATCGTAAATGCGGATGACTGCCAGGCGGGCCGGATGCTTCCAATCCAAATACAGGAAGCCGCCCCGGATGGAGAGATCGAAACGCGGATTAGCGCTCTCCTCTTCCGCCAGGCGGGACAGCTTGGTGGTGATGACGTTGTCCTGGCTAACGGCCTGCGGATGGGCGGCGAGGAAAGCGGTGTACTGGCTCAACACCTCATACTCGATGGATAAGGCCGTAATCGCTTGCTGGTTGGCGTTTCCGGTCCCCTGTTGCAAGGTCAATTGATCGATCTTCTCGCGGGCCCACAGTTTCGGCACCGCCCAGGCCATGGCGTCATCGGCGCCGAAATCGACGGTATGCGCGAAAGCGACCGGCTGCCCTTGCTTATAGCCCTTTACCGTAACGGCATGCGTCCCGGTTCCGGAGAATTTTCCGCTGACGCGGTAAGGCAAACCCCGGTATAGGCGCGCGGAGACCGGGTAGAGGACGTCGGAAACCTCCAGGCCCCCGAAGTCCACCGACAGGTTTTCGAGTTGCGGGGCTTCCAGCCGGTTCCAGGCCGCTTCCACCAGCGGCGCCACGGAATCCCCCGCCACCAGGGGGGTAGCGAAGCCGTTACCCACCTTGGCGCATTCCTCCAGGAAATAGCGGTTGAGGTTGTCGCCCGCCCCGAAGGTGAAGATGGTGGGCTTGGAGGGATGCTGGGAAATGGCCTGCAGAACGGCCTCTTCGTTGGTGATGAATCCATCGGTAAGGAAGACATAGTACCGCTGTTTATCGGAATGGGTCGGAACCGCGAGGGTCTTGTTCACGGCGTCCAGGAGCTGGGTGCTGCCTCCCGCGGTAAGCCCCCGCAGGAAATCCCCCGCGATCGCCTGATTGGCGGCATTGGCCGGGACCGGCGTCTCGGATCCGAAGGCATAGGTCACCCCATCGTTGAAAGCCAGCACGTCGATGTCGTCGTCCGGGGTGAGTCGCGACAAGATGTTCAGCGTGATCTCTTTTTCCCGAGCCAAGGGCCAACCGTCCTGCGATCCCGAGATATCCACCAGGATAACCAATTCCATTGGTCCCCTCTTACCCGCGAATACGGCGGTGTCGGGATAAAGGTTGAGCATGAAGTAGCCCTGGCCCTTCGCATCCGGGGAAACCGCCAGGGAGAAATCGGAAGCCGTCTGGGCGCGTTTGAGGCGCAGTACGTAATCCCGGTTCGGATAGGTGGCGGCGGTCTGCAACATCACCGAACGCGTATAGACCAAGGAGGGATTGTCCGATATGGACAATACCCCTCTATCCTGCAAGGTCTTGCGGGTATCGGCCAGGGTTCCGACGGTGATGGAATGGGAAGGGGAATAAATGCCGGCCAGGTCCAAGCCGGATTCGACGAGCACGTTGAACTGGAACTCCGGGCCCGATCGATCCTCAGGCGGATTCCAGGACCCATTCCCGGCTCCCGCCCCCGTGCCATAGCGCGGCCCGATGCGGGTCGGGAACGCCAATTCCAATTCCCCATCCACGTATTTCAGGGGCATGGACAGCCGTATCTCCACCAAAGCGGTGTCGCCCGGCCCCAGGGTAGCGATGCTCTGTTGGAATATGTTCGGCTTATCCTGTATCAATAAGGCGGCCTGCCCGCCCTGGTTCTTGATGGAATCGTAAATGTTCTGGGCCTTCCCCTTCTCCATGATGGTCGCGACGTAGACCGAGTCCTTGTACTGGTACTTCATCCCGTGCACGGCGCCCTGATCGGGAAGCGGGAAGAGGTAGACGGTTTCCGTCTTGGCGCGGAAAGGATTCACGAAGCGCTGGGTGACCACGACCTGGGCGATGGCGTCGGTGATGACCACGTTGACGCGGGTGAAGGACGGGGATACCGCGACCTGCTGCTTGCTGTCGGGATCAATCATGCCGGCCATCGGGCCATGCAGGGAGTCGAGGGGGATCTGGGCCAGGGCCGTGCCGACCGCGGCCGCGACTACGAAGATGAGGATGAGCAAACGGATGGCGGCGCGGCGGATCATGCTGGCTCCCGGTCGGGGTTTGCGGATGCCAGAATCAATTCCCGTGCCAGGGCCGCAATAAACCGCAGGGACGCAAGAATCGCGGCGATTGGCCGGGATCGCCCATAGGCCCCTGGCCTTGTGGTCAATTCATGGCGGTCCGGTTATGAGCGGCCCTCGGTGCCATAAGCGGAGGTAGAGGATATGTCGGAGGAAGAGGACAGGGCCGCCGGTTCGCGCCGGGCGGCCCTGGACGGGGCTTCGCTAAACGGCGCGCCGGTAAGTCAGCGCTTAGGGCCGGTGTAGATATAGGCCGGGCGTACGATGGGCGTGCCCTTGCCCCCGCGGGCTTCCTTGCGTTCGTACACGATTTGGCCGGCGATGCCGACGCAGCGCGACAGGCCGAAAAGGACCGTGTAGTAGTTTTCGTCCGTGAGGCCGCAAGCCGAGAGGAGGCAACCCGAGACCGCGTCCACGTTGGGATACGGATCGGCGGCCTTACCTTTCTTCATCAGGATCTCGCTGCCGACCTTGCGAAGGGTTACCGCCAGGCGGAAGAGGGGATCCTTGGGGGCAATCTGTTCGCCCAAGCCGTATTGGACCGTAGCGCGCGGGTCTTCCACGCGCAGGACCGCGTGGCCGAAGCCGTAGAGCACCCCGCCTTTGGCCAAAAGGTTCTCCACGTAGTCATGCACGATCTTCTCGTCGGAAGGATCCTTGATGTCCTTGGCGATGGACTTGAGGAAGCGCAGGCATTCCTGATTGGCCATGCCGTGCAGCGGACCCGCCAGGGCGGCCATGGCCCCCACCAGGGATCCGAACATGTCTTCCAGGCCCGATGCGATGGCCTTGCCCACGAAGGTGGACAGGTTCCCGCCGCCATGATCGAAATGCAGGATGGCGAACACCTTCATCAAGCGCTCGAGATCCTTGGAGGCGCCCGGGGCGCCCAGCATATGCACGAAGTTCTCCATCCAGCCCAACTCGGGCTTGGAAGGGATGGGATCGCCCCAGCCGGAACGGATGCGGAAGATGGCAGCCACCGCTTCGGGCAATTGCGCCACCACGTTCACGTAGTCCTTGTAATAGTCGCCGGTGCCCTCGTACATGCCCATGACGTTCAAGGCGGCCAAAAGCCATTTCATGGGATGGCCCTGCTTGGGCAGGCTGCGCAGATGCTCGATCACTCCGCGGTCGAGGCGCGAGTTCGCGATGAGCTCCATCTTGAAGGTGGAAAGCTGGGCCGCGTCCGGCAATTCGCGCTTGAGCAGGAGGTAGATCACCTCTTCCGGCTGCTTGAGGGCCAGTTCGGCGATGGTATAGCCGCCATAGGTCAGGCCTTTGTACGGATCGACGTCGCTGTTGGGGCAGGTGCCCACGGGAAAGCCGCGCAGGCCCGTATCCAGGTGTTCTTTGGTGATCGTGAACAGGACGTCGTTATCGGCCATTTCGCATTCCTTCCGGCTTGATCCCCGTCTTACCGCTTAGATGGCGTCGGCGACGAGTTTGGCGAATTCAAAGCATTTGACTTCGCGCGCGCCTTCCATCAGGCGGGCGAAATCATAGGTCACGGTCTTGGCGCCGATGGTCTTCTCCAGGCCGCGTTCGATGGCGTCGGCCGCTTCGGTCCAACCCAAGTGGTTGAGCATCATGACGCCCGAGAGCACCACCGAACCGGGATTGACCTTGTCCAGATTGGCGTACTTGGGCGCGGTCCCGTGGGTAGCCTCGAAGATGGCATGGCCGCTCATGTAATTGATGTTCCCGCCGGGGGCGATGCCGATGCCGCCCACCTGCGCCGCCAAAGCGTCGCTCAGGTAATCGCCGTTCAGATTGAGGGTGGCGATGACGTCGAATTCCTCGGGGCGGGTCAGTACCTGCTGCAAGGTGATGTCGGCGATGGAATCCTTGATGACGATGCCGGCGCCGGGCTTGCCTTCGGGGATCTTGACCCAGGGCCCGCCGTCGATTTCGACCGCGCCGAACATCTCCTTGGCCACCTGGAAGCCCCAATCGCGGAAGGCTCCTTCGGTGAACTTCATGATGTTGCCCTTATGCACCAGGGTCACGCTCTTGCGCTTATGCTGGATGGCGTAACTGATGGCGCTATGCACCAAGCGCTCGGTGCCCAGGTAGCTGACCTGCTTGATGCCGACGCCCACCTGCACGGGGGCGGGCCGCGCCGGGGCGCCGATGGCCTCCAGCTTCTTCTGCCATTCCTGCGAGGCCTTTTCGGTTCCGAATCGGACCTTGCCGAAATCCTTGGGGAATTCCTTGGCCAGGAAATCCAGCACCTTCTTGGCTTCGGGCGAATCGCTCGACCATTCGATGCCGGCGTAGATATCCTCCGTGTTCTCGCGGAAGATCACCATATCGACCTTCTCGGGATGCTTGACCGGGGAGGGCACGCCGGTGAACCAACGGACCGGGCGCAGGCAGACGTAGAGATCGAGAATCTGGCGGAGGGCCACGTTAAGGGAGCGGATGCCCTTGCCCACGGGCGTGGTCAGCGGGCCCTTGATGCCCACCAGGTATTCCTGGAAGGCGGCCAGGGTTTCGTCCGGCAACCACTGGCCTTCGCCGTAAACCTTGGTGGACTTCTCGCCGGCGTAGACTTCCATCCAGGCGATCTTCCGCTTGCCGCCGTAGACCTTACGCACGGCCTCGTCGAAGACGTGGCGCGAGGCCTTCCAGATGTCCGCGCCGGTGCCGTCGCCTTCGATAAAGGGAAGGATGGGCCGGTCAGGGACCTGGAGCTTCTGCTGGGCGTCGATGCGGATTTTTTCGCCCTCTTTGGGCACGATTACATGTTTGAAGTCAGCCATGGTGGTTTCCGGTCGGTTGGGAGTCCAGACGGTCGTTTCAATTACGAAATATAGTATGGCGGCCGGCCACTGGCGCGGATTTGGCCGCGGCGGGGGGGTGCAAGGTTCATGAAGAAATGGCACGGCGCCCGCCTGCGGGCGACGGCATTCAAAGATCGCTCTGATCCGGTCCCTTCAGGAAGGGATCGGCCTGGCCCTTGTCGATGCCGATAACCGTATGGGTTAGGATCAGTTGCGTCCCGGCGAAGTCACTCGACAAGCGGAACTCGACGATGCGGTACCAAAGGCCCTTTGGCTCCGACTTGAAGGCATGGTTGATGCAAAGGCATTTGAACTTGAAACCTAACGAATGCTCGGCGGGGTGCACGGTATGGGGCGCCGCGAAGAAGTAGCGGACGCTGTCGGTAGGATTCCGGAAAACCAGCGCGAAGCGTTTCCTTTGTCCCGGCGACATCACGAGCTCGGCGCCTGGTATGGGCTTCCCGATGGGCGCGTCCTTTTCGTCGGCAACGCTACGGGTTTCCCAAAGCTTGGGCCGGCCTTTCACCTCGTAAATGATGATGGGGCCCGGGAACCCCTGGTATTCCCATTGCAGATCCACTTTCACGATCGGCTTGGGAGGTTGCGGCGCCGGCGCGGATTGGCCTATGGAGGCGGCGAGAAGAAGGGTCAGCGCGATCATCGGGCCTTCCGCTCGCGGGCGAAGAGGAACTTCCCGAAATGGATCTTATTCCCGCCTTTTTCGTTCACCACTTCGAACTTCCCGCTTCGGGTCGGCTTTACCGTGATGAATTCCTGCAAGATACGGGGTTCGTTCTCGGAGACCGCGTCGTCATTCCTATTACAGTCGCGGCCGCAGCCGTTGCAATCCCCGTATTCGTCGGATTCGTAATACAACCCGAATAGCCTTAGCTTGAGGCCGTTGGCATCGGCGCGCTTGATTTCGTAATTGCCAAGGGCGAAATATTCGATCCCGTCGCCTTCGCCCTGTATCCCGGAAAGGTAAAAGCTGCCGTCGGCGCGCATCCGCAAGGTGGCCTTCACCCCGTCCGGTTCGCCTTGTAATTCGCCCTTGGCCTGATAGGAGTCGTTCAAGAGCGACCCGGCTTTGGCCTTGGCGAACTCGGCTTGGTTCTGCGCGATCACTTCCTTCAGCTTCGCCGAGGGATCGAGCATGAACCATTCTTTCCCGTCGAAAAACCGGATTTCGCTAATGACCAGATCCTGGTAGGAACGCCCCAAGTAAGCGTTCAAGACTTCCAAATCCAGACGCTTGCCTTCGAAGGGCTTGGGCAATTCCACTACTTGCGATCCCAGGATATCCTTAAGGACGGCCTCCTCGGAATGGCCCCCGTCTCCCGTGAACCGGACGCGGCGCGGCCTGGCGTTCGACCAGCAGTGCTCCGCCGAGCGCTGATACCCGTTCCAGATGCGCAGCTTCTCGATACGACGGGGCTGATCGAAGTTGAACGCGAGATGCACGCCCTTGGATTGCTTGTCCGAAGCCCAACCGAATTCGAAACGGGAGTCGAATAGGAATACGGGATCCTAGGCCGAATGGGGTTCCAGAACGCTCGAAGCCTCCACGCTTCCGCCTACCAGAGTGGGGACCTTGATGGCATAGGCCTCACCACGGGGATCCTTGAGATCGATGCCGCAGATCTTGAAGCCGGAATTGGCTTCGAAATTGAATGTCAACGAGCGCACTTCGATACTGTCCGTGAAACCGCCTACCTCCAATATGCCGCCGTGCCATTTCGGATACATGGCCTCGGGTACGTCCCCGGCCAGGTTGGAGTCCAATTGCAGCCGCAGTTGGTCGAAATTGAAGAATATGGACATGTGCGGATCTATGCGGTCGCCGCAGGTATTGATGGATATGCCTTTAACCGGGATGGGCTGGTCGAAGTACAGATGCAGCTTGACAAAGCGCGCCTTGGGGTCGAGCGCCCAGGCATGCTTGGAGAAAATCGAGAAGGGGAGTTCCTCGCCCAGGGCATTGGTATAGGCCATGGACAAGAATGCCTCGCGCGCATCGGTGCCTAAAGCGACCAACGCGAATGCGATTGCGAAGGCTTTCATGCGGCCTTTCATTCTACGATACGGTAACCGGACTTCACTTCTGCCTTGGGCAAGGCATCGAAATGCCACCATTCCAGCGGAAGTTGGATGAATCCGGCTTTCTCCATGATCCGACGCAAGAGCTTGCGGTCGGCGATCTGAGCCGTAGTAAGGGCGCCCGTCTTGAAAAAGCCGGCTTCCAACCGCGGCTGGGCCCGGTCGGAAAAATCATCGAAAGGGGTTCCCATATCCATGGCCTTCCCCGATGCATCGAGCAGGCCCAAATCCACCGCGAACCCATAGTTGTGGATCGACCCCGTAGCCGGGTTGGCCACGTATTTCTCGCGCGCGGTACCTTTGACTTTGTCCCACAGGCGGTATTGGATCGAGCGTGGCCGTAGCGCATCGTAAATGACCAGCTTCGCGCCGGGTCGTTCCGCCGCGAGTAGGCGGGCAGCCGAATCCAGTTTCGCCGCCGCGACACGATGCAGGAAAGGGATTCGGAATTCGCCGTACAAGTCCGATGCGAGGAAATTGTCGACGGAGGCGTACTTGAGGTCGATGGCCAAAGCCGGGTTCTTGCTGATGTCCACGAAATCGGGGGAGGCTTGCACCTGCCGCAAGGATTCGCCGGGAGTCGCGGCAAATGCCGCGCGCAAGAACAGTAAAAGCGGGGGTAAAACGCGCATGCGGGTCATCGGCGGGCGTTACGCGCCTGACTTCCGCACCATCACGGGAATGAATTTCGAAGTCGGCGTATTGCTACGCTCGGCCACGCTCTCCAACGGAACCAGCACATTGGTCTCCGGGAAATAGGCCGCCGCGCAGCCGATGGGGATCTCATAAGGCTTAGCCTTGAACCCGGGCGCCATCCGCACCATCCCGCGGGAATCCGTACCCACCAAGTCCACCTTCTCCCCTTCCGCTAGGCCGCGCGCGCGCATGTCCGCGGCGTTCAGGAAGACCACCCGCCGTTCCCCGAACACCCCGCGGTAGCGGTCATCCAGGCCGTATAGGGTGGTGTTGTACTGATCGTGGGAGCGCAAGGTCATGAGCCGCAACTCGCCTTCGCGGAGCACGATCGGCTCCAGGGCGGCGGCCACGAAGCGGGCCTTGCCCCCGGCGTTCTTCCATTCCCGCCGCCCGGCGCTGTTCCCCAGGTAGAATCCGCCCGGCTGGCGGATCTTGGCGTTGAAATCATCGAAGCCGGGCACCACTTCCGCGATGCGTTCGCGGATGAGCGCGTAATCTTCGGCCAAGTCGGCCCACGGGACCCGGGAGGCCGGAAGGGTGGCCCGCGCCAAACCGGCCACGATGGCGACCTCGGAAAGCAGGTGCGGGGAGGCGGGCCGCTTGCGGCCGGTGGAGGCATGTACCATGCTCATGGAATCCTCTACCGTAACCTGCTGGTTACGTCTGCCGCGGAGATCGATCTCCGATCTCCCCAGGCAAGGGAGGATAAAGGCCCGGCGGCCGGTGATGAGATGGCTGCGGTTGAGCTTGGTGCTTACGTGTACGGTGAGCTCGCAGCCGCGCAGGGCCTGTTCGGTACGGTCCCCGTCCGGCGTAGCCGCGGCGAAATTGCCTCCCATCGCGATAAAGGCCTTGATCTTGCCTACGGCCATTTCCTTGATCGCCTCCACCACGTCGGCGCCGTGACCGCGCGGGGGGGCGAATCCGAAGGCCTTCTCCAGGCTATCCAGGAATTCGGCCGAGGGCTTTTCGGTGATGCCCATGGTGCGATCGCCCTGCACGTTGCTATGTCCGCGCACGGGGCAGGCCCCCGCGCCTTCCCGCCCCAGGTTGCCGCGCAGCATAAGCAGATTCACCACCATCTGGATGGCGGCCACCGCCTTCTTATTCTGGGTCAAACCCATGGCCCAGCAGGCGATCACCCGTTTGGACCGGCAATAGAGATGGGCGACTTCTTCGATCTCGACGCGGGGCACCCCGCTCTCGCGCTCTATGGCCTCCCAACTCTCGCTTCGGATGTCCGCGGCGAAGGTTTCGAATCCCTCGCTATGCGCGCGGATGAAGGCATGATCCAGAACCTGCCCGGGCCGCGCGTCCTCGGCCGCGAGTACGGCCTTGCAAAGACCCTTGAGCAGGGCCAAATCGCCGCCGACCAAGGGCGTCAGGTAGTGGGTGGCGAGATCGGTGGGCATATTGGCCAGCATCGCCATCGCATCCTTGGGATGGATGAAACGCTGCAATCCCGGTTCGCGCAAGGGATTCACCGCCACGATGGGAGTACCGCGGCGGCGCGCCTGTTGCAAGGTACCCATCATGCGCGGATGGTTGGTGCCCGGATTCTGCCCGATGATGAACAGGCAATCCGCGGAGTCGAAATCGGCCAAGGTCACCGTGCCCTTGCCGGTACCGATGGAGTCGTTAAGCGCCACCCCGCTGCTCTCATGGCACATGTTGGAACAATCGGGCAGGTTGTTGGTCCCGAATTCCCGCGCGAAAAGCTGATACAGGAAGGCGGCTTCGTTGCTGGTCCGGCCGGAGGTATAGAAGGCCGTCCGATCGGGATCGCCCAAGCCCCTCAGGATACCGCCGATGCGGGCGAATGCCTCTTCCCAAGCGATGGGCCGATAGCGGTCCGAAGCGGCATCGTACTCCATGGGATGGGTCAGCCTGCCTTGCTGCTCCAACCAGAAATCCGATTGCGCGGCCAGCCCTTTCACGGTGTGCTTCGCGAAGAAGGCGGGATCAACAATTTTCGTGGTGGTTTCCGCCGCCACCGCCTTGAGTCCGTTCTCGCAGAAGTCCAGGCGCGAATGTTCCCCTTCGGGCCAAGCGCAGCCGGGGCAATCGAACCCGCCGGGCTGGTTGACCTTGAGCAAGGCCGCCGTACCGGACACCATGGCCCGTTCCCGTAGCATGGCTTTGCCGCTGGCGATGAGGGCGCCCAGGCCCCCCGCCACCGGGCCCTTGGCGCTTTTCATACGGCTTTCCGGGTGGTTGCTGCGGTTAAGACCATGGCCGGGGCGTCCGCATTCCCTTGGCCCTCCCAGAAGACCCGCTCGGGATGGCTATAGACGGTGGCCTTCCCTCCGCGGCAGAACGCGAGCAAGGTAACCCCGGCCTCGCGGCACAACTTCACCGCCAAGGTAGAGGGCGCGGAAACCGCCAATAAGAAGGGGATGTTCGCCTTGGCGGCTTTGGATACGATCTCGTAGGAGACCCTTCCGCTGATGAAAAGCATCGCGGCTTTCTCCAGCGCGCGCTCCCGCAGCAAATGCCCGATCGCCTTATCCACCGCGTTATGCCGGCCCACGTCCTCGCGCAGAACCAACAGACTGCCATCGGCGGCGAAGAGGGCGGCCGCATGGCTGCCGCCGGTCCGGCTGAACAGCTCCTGGGCCGAACGCATGCGGCCTTCCAGAACGGGGATAAGGGCAAGATCCAAACGCGCCTCCGCACGGTCGCCGCGCAGCGCCTGGACTTCGAGATCTTCCGCGGACACCTTTCCGCATACGCCGCAAGAAGCGTTGGAAATCAAGCGACGCTCGGCCGGCCTCCGATCCTGCCGAGCCGCAGACTTCCGCACGATCTCGATGGCATCGGAACAACCTTCGCCCGCGGCCGGAACCTCCCGGGCCGACGCCACCTCATCCCAAGAACCCAATTCGCCTTCGCCATGCAAAAGCCCAACGGCCAAATCCGTATCCTGCCCAGGAGTCCGCATGGTCATGGAAAAGGCCGCTCCATTGACCAAGATTTGCAGAGCGCCCTCTTCGGTCAGTTGATCTTCAACGGGCCGGAAATTGCCGTCCTGAGCGTGCAAAGCCTGCACGGTTCCGGTTCCTGAAGCTGCGGCAATGTCCATGGAGGCCCCCTGGGAGAATGGGAAAATTTAGCAATTCCAGGGATCCGGGGCCTGCTCTCCAAGACCTGTCCGTCAAACCCCCATTCCCCAGAGCCGCTTCCCTGGGCGGCCTCGATGCGCCCACCCACCATCCCCTCCTCGCGCCCCACCCCGTTCCTCACGCCCACCCCCACTCTTCGCGTTCCACGGAGCGAGTGCCCGCGGACTTATCCGGCGCGAGCCGCGTCCGGGACGGATCGCGGCGCGGCGAATGGGGACGGGCGGGACCGCACTTGTTTCTTTGCGAATAACGGATGTAGGCCGCAGGTCGAACCGCAGGGGAGCGGTCGGGGACGGGCTCCCTTCCGGTGAGTTGCGAGCGCTCAAGGCCCTGGAAAGGAAATGAACCGGAGAACAGAAAGCCCGCACTCTTCAAATGCGCGGGCGACCCTTTCCGGGGCCTTGATAGGCCTACGCAATTGACGAGCGAGCGTCCGAACCGGAAGGGAGACCGGCACCGCCCGCAGACCGCGCCGGTTCGACCAAGCGACCTACTCCGGCTTCCACTTGCGGATCTTCATATACTGCGGGAAAACCTCCGGCTTGAAAATCGACTTGTTCGCAAGCAGCCGCAAGCACTCCTGTATCCCCTCCGTAATCGAAGGGTGCGGATGGATCGACTTCATGATATCCGCCACGCCTTTATCCTGATCCATCAGATGCGCGATCACCATGATGGTGTTGGAGGCCTGGGGACCCGCTGCGCGCATCCCCAGGATGCGATCCTGCCCATCGTCGCTTACGAGGATCTTGACGAATCCATCCGTGCGCCGCATGGCGATGGCGCGGTTCAGCAAGGCGTTGGAATAGTAGGCGACCTGGTAGGGAATGTGGTTCGCCTGGCATTGCATTTCGTTAAGCCCCACGGCCGCCACTTCGGGATTGAAGAACATGATGGTGGACATGTTGCTATAGCGCAGCGGGTACTTGTTCTTGAGGTACATGGCCTTGACGGCATAGCGGCCTTCCATTTCGGCCACGTTATACAAGGCCGAATGCTGGGTCGCATCGCCCACCGCGAAGATGTTCCCTTTCACCCGGCAATCCCCATCGGTATCCACCGCGCCGCGGGAATTGATTTTGATGCCCACCTTGTCCAGGTTCAGGCGTTCCAGGTTGGGAATGCGTCCCACGGAAACCAGGGCCACGTCCACTTCCAACACCATGGAACGGCCCTCGTCGTAATCCACCACCACCTCGAGGAAATCGTCATGATGGATGATCTTGCGGAGTATGGCGTTGTGGTGGACCTCCACTCCGCGGGAGGCCAGGTTCGCGTTCACGAATTCGCTGATGTCCGCGTCTTCGCTGGGCAGCACGCGCGGCTGGCGATCGAGCAGATGGACCTTGGTCTGATGGAAATTGGAAAAGATGGTGGCGTATTCGCAGCCGAGCACGCCCGCGCCGATGATGAGAAAGCGCTTGGGGAACTTCTTCAGGCTCAAAACGTCGTCCGAAGTGAGGACGCGTTTATGATCGCAAACGATGCCGGGGAATTCGCGCGGCTTGGATCCCGTCGCGAGGACGAAAAAATCAGCCCGGATGGTTTCCGTCGTCCCGTCGGGATAGGTCACCAAGACCGATTTCTGATCCAGGAAGGATCCCCATCCCCGCTTCAGGGCAATCGAGCCCGGTCCTTTCCAGCGCGGGGCGGTAAAGCTTTCCACCTGGGAAAGGATCTGGTACTGCTTCTCCTTGGCGGCATTGATGACGGTGTCGCGCACTTGCTCGTAATCGACCGCCAGTCCGGCGGCGCGGTAGCCGCGGTCCACGGCTCCGGCGGTGGCGTAATCCTTGGACAGCTCCCACAAGGTCTTCGAGGTCATGGCCCCGTGCATGATGCCGGCGCCGCCGATGTTGCCGCCTTCCAACATCACCACGCGCTTGCCGAAATCGAAGCCGCGCATGGCGGCCGCGAATCCGCCCGGGCCCGATCCAATCACGCAAATGTCGTACTTATCCGGTTCCATGAATCGCTCCGCGGGAAATTTCCCCAAGGATACCTAATCCAGGACCGGTTTTCCAGTTCGCTCCGATCTCTTCAACCGGCGCGGGCCCGGACCATCAAGGGATCCTCGATGCCCGCTTCCGCGAAGCCTTTGGCCCGCAGCACGCAGGCCGGGCATTTGCCGCAAGGCGGGAAATGCCCTTCATAGCAGGTGTGGCTGAAGGCCAGGGAACCCATAGCCCCCAATTCACGGGCCCAGAGCACCGATTCGGCCTTGGTTTTGAACATCAGGGGAGTATGGATGCGGAACTCCCCTTCCGCATGGCCCAGGCCTAGCCCCAAGGCGCGTTCCAAACTCTTCAGGGTGGCGTCCCGGCAATCGGGATAGCCGCTGTAATCGGTTTGGCATACGCCCGTGACAAGATGTCGGAATCCTAAGGTGAAGGCATAGCTGGCCGCATAAGTGAGGAAGATAAGGTTGCGTCCCGGAACGAAGGTGTTCGGGAGGCCGCTGTCCGGTACGGGCGCGATGGCCAAGTCCGGATCAACGAGGGCATTGCCGCCCAGCTCGCGGAAAAAATCCAGGCGGAAAACCCTTAACGGGACCGACAGCCGTCCCGCGATGGTCCGCGCGGCCTCGAGCTCGAACGCATGCCGTTGCCCGTACTCGAAAAAGATCGCCTCCACCCGGGCGAAAGTCCGCAAGGCCCAATGCAGGCAGGTGGTGGAATCCTGGCCTCCAGAGAACACCACCAAACAAGCCTGGGACGACAAAGCCGGATTCATCGCAGCCCCAGCTCCTTATGCAATTGGAAGGACAATCTCCAACGCGGCCGGGCCATTACGGCCTGGATGGTCCTATCGCGCTCGACCCGGCTGCGCGCCGAATCATGCTCTCCCCCGCCCCATGCCGCGGTCCGGATTTCCTTCGGCTGCAGGAAGTAATGTTCGAACGCGGAGTCCTCGTAGAAGGAAAGATCCTGCCCTTCGTAGACCAGCTTCAGTTCCTGTCCGCGTTTCAAAACCCATTTTCCCTTCTGCGACAGCTTGGGGCTTACGGTCACCCAATCCACCCCCATGGTCTCTGCGGAACTGCCGTTGGTTTCCATGGTGACGTAATACCCTTCCGCATGCAGAAGGTCGACCAGGACGCGAAAGCCCGGCTGGAGGGTCGGCTCGCCGCCGGTAAGCACGACGAACCGGCAAGACCCGAAGCCAGCCACGCGTTCCAGGATTTGCGCGGGGGTCAGCTTCTCGCGAGGCGAAAAGTCGGTATCGCAGAAATCGCAGGCCAGGTTGCAACCCGTCCCCCGCACGAAGACGGCGGGAGTGCCCGCGTGGAAGCCTTCCCCCTGGAGGGAATGGAAGATCTCGGTGATACGGAGGATGGGTTCGGTTTGCATAGATGATGGCGCCGGTATTCTTACGGCGGAATTCAGGGCCCTTAATACGAACGGGGCCCGGCGGATGAGGCGGGTCCTTGGGACTTGGGCAAAGGCCCGGGCCCCAAAGGTAACAACCGCGGCCCGGAGGTGAAAGGTCGGCTGCCCGGGAGGCCGGCGGCCCGGATCGCCGGGAACCGTTCCCGCCGATGTACCTTTTGGAAAGCCTATGCAGAACGATTCCTTCGAAAAATCCCAAAGGTACCTGAACCAATTACTGGGCTACCTGGAGGGATTGAACAGCGAAATGGAAAGCGACTCCTCCGAAGCCGCATCCACCGGGCCTTTGGGGCTGCCGGCCCGCATCGCGGCCATCCTTACCGATAGCGGGTGGCTGGAAGGCCTGCATCTCAAGGCCCAGGGGTGCCTTTCCTCCGACTTGTTGGAATTCATCCGCGTAGTGGGCTATGCCTTCGAAATCGAGGCTTCGCCCTTGGGCGCGTTCAAACTCCCTTTCATCGATAATGAACTGGCCATCCAACGCAAGACCTTGAACGAGTTCATGGAAAAAGCGTGGCTGGCCTACCATGCGGCCCTGCTGTCGGCCTATGCCCTCAAGCCCCTCCGCTTCGAACGCGTCCCTTCCGCTGACGGGTTGGAAGAAGTGGTGCGCATCCGCGAGGCGCCCTCCGAGACGGACGAGGGCCATTCGCCCGCCTTAGGCGCGGATGCCGTCCATAGCCTCAACAACGCCCTGGCCGGGATCACCAGCTATGTGAGCCTGATCTTGGAGGAGCGGAAGGATGATGAGGATTTACAGGAGAAATTAAGCTTGGTCCTGGAAGCGGCCAAGCGAGCGGCTACCATCGTGCCGGTTTGGGGGTAGCCGTTCCCCGCGTGCTACGCGCCGGGAACGATAACCCGGAGAGCGCTTAGAACCCGTGATCGATTTGCGCCTTGGCCCGCAGCTCTTCCTTGGCATCGCCGGCCAACCCCACGGCGGCCCCGGCCATGAGGCGGGAATGCCGCCCGAAAGCGACGATCAAGGCGGGCTGGATATCCATCGCCAGGTGATTCTCGAAATCGCGGGTCTGGCTGGATCCGATGAGTCCGAGTTCGAAGGACAGGGGCCGGCCGGGCATCAGGACCGGATACCATCCGGCTTCGAAGGCCGCTAGGGCGTGATTGTAGACCAGGGCGTCCAGGAAGCCCAAACGGAGGGCCAGGCGCGAATCGAGGATGTCGAAATGGTGGAAGCGGGAAACGGCGGCGAGGGAAAGCCCGAAATCCCTGTCCCCATGCGCCGGCACCAGCAAGTCCGCCTGATAGCTGGTCCGCGTGCGCGATTGCCATTTGCCCCCGAAGACCAGGAAAGGCACATGATCGTTCGTACCGCTGCCCCAAGCGGTCTGGATGCCCGCCCCTAGCTCCACGTCTGGCGAAGCCCGGAAAGCCAGGGAGACGGGGATCCGCCAGATATCGGTGTTGCGCGCATCGATGATGGCCGCGCCGGACAGGTGCAGGGTTTGCGAACGGACGCCGGCGGGTTCCAGGTCATAAGAGGCATCGTGGATGGGGTTGAAGGCATTCACGATGGCCGGCAGGGCCAGCCCGGCGGCGATGACCCCTGTAACCGCCCGGTTACGCACGTTCCGCATGGATATGATCATGCCGGGAAGTATAGGTTTTTCCCATCCGGAAGCGAGAGCGCCCCGGAAAGCAAAAATGTTATCTTGGGAACCACCCCATGCCGAAATCCAAACGGAAAACCATATCGCCGCGCGCGGCCGCCCGCAAGGCTCCCGCGTCCTCCGCCACGGCCCCGCAATCGGGCTGGACCGATGCCTCCATCCTGCGGATCGCGCGCAAGTCCATCCAGGCCCTGAAACCCTACGTGCCCGGCAAATCCATCGAAGAGGTGAAGGCCCGTTATCAGCCCAAGACGATCACCAAGTTGGGTTCGAACGAAAATCCTCTGGGAGCCAGCCCCAAGGTGATCGAAGCCCTGGGCGCGGCCCTTCCCAAGGTCAGCCTGTACCCGGACGGCTCCAGTAGCGCCCTGCGTCAGGCCCTCGCGGATAGCGTCGGCCTTGAGCCCGGGCAAATCATGGTCGGCAACGGCTCCGATGAGGTGCTTCTCCTCATCGCGGCCGCATTCCTGAACCCAGGGGAAAAAGTCCTGGTTTCCGAGAACACCTTTTCCGAATACGAATTCGCCGGGCGGGTGATGGACGGAAGCATCGTTAAGATCCCGTTGCGGAAGCATCGCTATGATCTGGCCGCTTTCAAAAAGAAGCTGGCCGCGAAGCCGAAGATCGTATTCCTTTGCAACCCCAACAATCCCACCGGCACCTACTTCAACCACGCCGAGCTCGAAGCCTTGCTACGCGCGGCCCCGCCCCGCACCTTGGTGGTCGTGGACGAGGCTTATTGCGAATACGCCGACGCGCCGGATTTCCCGCGCACCCTGGAATTGCTCAAGGCCTATCCCAACCTCATCGTCAGCCGCACCTTCAGCAAGATTTTCGGCATGGCGGGCTTACGCCTGGGATACGCCTTCGCCCATCCCTTAATCATCCGCGAGACGGCGCGCGTCAAAACCCCCTTCAACGTAAACCTGCTGGTGCAGGCCGCCGCTTTGGCCGCGCTCACGGATGGGGATTTCAAACGGCGCTCCATCGCCAACAACCTCGAGGGTCGCGCCTTTCTGGAGAAGGAATTGGAGGCCCGGGGCCTGGATCCCTTGCCGACCCAAGCCAACTTCATCTGCTTTCGCGTGCCCCGCCCCGCCGTGGACGTTTGCGAGGACATGTTGAGGCAAGGCCTGATCGCGCGCGCCTTGAAGAGCTTCGGGATGGATAATCGGATCCGCATCACCATCGGGAGGCGGGAGCAGAACGAACGCTTCTTGAAAGCCCTGGACGCGGCTTTAGTGCGGGGGACTTAGCCGGTCACTTCCATCGCCAGCATGGTCAGATCGTCGTGGTACGGCTCGCTGCGGATGAATACCGCCACGTCGTCGAGGATGGTCTTGATGACCTTTTCCGGCTCTTGCCCCTTCCCCCGGGACATCAGCTCCAACAGCCGCTTGATCCCGTAGAATTTCCGATCCGCGTCCATGGCCTCGAGCAGGCCATCGGTGAAAATAAGATAGCGATCGCCATGCAGCAGGTTCAAGATGACCTCCTCCATCCGATCGGAGAATTCCTTGCCCGAGACCATGCCGAGCGCGAGGCCCTTGGGGTTGATCGACTTGGGCGCGTTGCCGTTGTTGGCGTGCTGGATGAGCAGGGGAGGATGTCCCGCGCGCGCGTAGGACATGGACTTGCCTTCCTTGTCGATGATGAGGCATAGCGCGGTCACGAAGCTCTTATCGTCCAGATCCTCGATCATCAACTCGTTTACGGCGCACATCAGTTTCTTGGCCGAGGTTTCGTAGCGCGCCTCGGCGCGGAAGGTACTCCGTAGCATGGTCATCACCAAGGCGGCCGGGATGCCCTTGCCGCTCACGTCAGCGATGACGACGACCCAATTGCCGGAGTCGGTTTGGAAATAATCGAGATAGTCGCCGCCCACCTCGTAAGCCGGATAATAGACGCCCTTCAGGTTGATACGCGGGATGGATGGCTTTTCCTGGGGCGTGAAGCGGCGCTGGATGTCCTGCGCCACCTCGAGCTCGCCCTGCAGACGCGCTTTCTTCTCCACTTCCTGGAAATTGTTGGCGTTGGACAAGGAGACGGCGGCCTGGGCCGCCAGCGTATTGAGCAGGATCTTTTCCTGTTCGAACCAGGCCGCGAAGGCGGGCGGCGCGAAGAGCTGGACCACGGCGATGGATTTCTCTTCGACCAGCAAGGGCAAGGCGGCGTAGACGGGAAAGGCGTCCAGGCCGGGCCATTGGACGGAGCCCAACAACGCATCGGAACGGCGATCGGGGGCGAAGAGGGTCACGGTAAGCAGGCCCTCGGCCTGAACCGCCAGGGCTTTCTCGCAAGAGCGGCGGGCGGACGCGTCCGAAAGCCGGGGCGTGGCCAATACGCATTCGTATCCGTCCCTACCGCGTTCGCAGAGGGCGGCCTCGATGCCCGGGAAGCTTCGCGCGAAGGTGTCCAGGATGGCGGGGATAAGCTCGCGGCGATGGTTGAAATGCGCCAGGCGGTGGGCGGCCGAATTCAGGAAGTTCAGCTGGTTCACGCGCGTTTCCAAGCGCTGGTTGGCCTCTTGCAGCATCTGCTCGTTATCGCGCAAGGCGCGCTCGGTGCGCAGATGTTCCTTGATCTCCTGGACCAAGGCGGCCGTGCGTTCCTGCACGCGCACCTCGAGTTCCTCCTTGGCCTTGCGGATGGCCTCCTGCGCGGCCAGCCGCTCGGTGACGTCTCGGGAAATCCCCACCAGCCCGGTGATGTTCCCGTCCTTGTCGTAGAGAGGCACCTTGGTGGTGGAAACCCAGGCATCCGGGCGGCCGGTAGCGAACGTCTCCCGTTCCACCTTATCGATGATGGGAACGCCCGACTTCAGGATCTCCTGCTCATCGTCGAAGGCCTGCTGGGCATGATCCTTGGTGAAGAAATCGAAATCGGTCTTGCCGATGGCGTCCTCGAGGTTCTTCAAGCCTTCGAGATGGATGCCCTTGCTGACGCGGATGAAGCGGCTCTGCCGATCCTTGAAGTACACCGCATCCGGGATGTTCTGGAGCATGGCGTTCAGCAGGTTGCTTTCCTGCGCCAGCGCTTCCTCCGCCCGCTTCAGGCCGGTCACGTCGCGCGTGATGCTGCAAATGCCGACGACCTTTCCGTCGGCGTCGCGCATCGGGATTTTGTTCGTGAGAACCTGCATGGGGGAACCGTCGGGATACCGCTCGGTCTCCAGCTTGTCCAGGATGGACTTGCCCGTGGTGAGCACGTACTGGTCGTCGGCGAGGCCGGCTTCCTCCCGCACGCGGTCGGGATTGGTCTCGAAGCCCGTCTTGCCGATGAAGACGGAGGGGTCGGTTACGTCGCGCAAGGCCGCCATGCTGCGGTTCACCCAAGTGAAGCGGCCTTCCTTGTCCTTGAAATAAATCAGATCCGGGACGTTGTCGGCCAGCACCAGGAACGGCCGCAAATGCTGCTCCAAGGCCTGATTCCGCGCGTCGAGGCCGGCTATGCGCAGCCGGAGCTCCACTATATTTTCGTTCCCGGCGTCGCCGGACATGCCAGTGCTTTCTCCCGACATTACCTATCCCCTCAAGCCCGCGGATGCGCCTTGGCGTAAGTCTCTTTGAGCTTCGCCATGGATACGTGGGTGTATTTCTGCGTAGTGGACAACGAAGCGTGGCCCAGCATTTCCTTCACCGCCATCAGGTCCGCCCCGTGATCGAGCAGGTGGGTCGCGAAGGAATGCCGCAGCACGTGGGGGGACGACTTGCCGCGCCGTCCCATCGCCCGTAACCGGTCGGTTACCGTCCGTTGTATGATGCGGTTGCCCACGGGTTTCCCGAGGGCCGACATGAGAACCGGCCCCGCGGCCGGGATGCCCCGGGCCGTAAGCAGGGCCTTGTATTCTTCGAGGCACGCGCGGGCGGAGGCGGTGACGGGTACGGTGCGATAGCGCCCGCCCTTGCCCAAAACCCGGACCGAAGAGCCGTCGCGCGCGATCTGGCTCCACTTGAGCCCGGTCAATTCCGAAAGCCGCAAGCCCGATCCGTAAAACATTTCCAGGCAGAAGCGGGTGCGGATGGCTTCGAAGCCGGCCGGCTCTTGATCTTCCAGGACCCCGCTCAGGAATTCTTCCCCGGCCACCGTGACTAGCTTGCTGTCCTTGCGGGGGAATGCGATGGATTGGGCGGGATTGCGCGGCAAGCCGCGCTCGGCCATAAAGCCGCCGAATCCCTTGAGGCAGGCCAAGAGGCGCGCCTGGCTGGCGGCCGCCAAGCGCCGGGCCTGGATGGAGAGGAAAGCTTGCAGGGATTTTTTGTCGAGATCGGCCACGCGTTCCGGACCCCGCTTGGCCGTCCAAGCCAAGAGCTTGCCGAGGTCGCGCCCGTAGGCGGACAAGGTATGCGGGGAACAACCTCGCACATCGCGCAAGTCAGCGAGGTAGACCTCGACGGCTTGCGGTAGGGTCCAGGAATCAGGCTCCAAGGCGGCCAATCCTATCCTTTCCGTTCCTACTATTCCCCCAAATAGTAGTAATTCGAGACGCCCGGGCCCGCTTCCAGGCGTTTCATTGCAGGCGCGCGAATTGGATCTTAAAGCCTTCCTCTTCGGCCATGTCCAAGGTCCAAGGCTTGATCTTCTTCTTCTCGCGGTCGAAAATGATGAGCAGCACCGGTTTTTCGGGATTGAGCAAACCGGTGCGCGCGACGACGCCCGAATAGCCGGTGTACTTCCGGTATTTCTTGTCTTCCACGATCACCACGCGGGATCCCACCGGAAAGGCCGGCACGATGGTGATGAAGGCGTCGACAACGGCGCGATTGAGATGCGTGCCCGCGCTCTTGATGATCAGGCGCATGGCTTCATCCGGGGTTTGCGGGGATACCGTGCCGGGACGGGGATTGAGAAGGGAAATGTAGGCGTCGGCCACCGCCGCGATTTCGGCGTAGCGGTGGATCATGTCCTTCTTCGGGCTTAAGGTCTTGATGGGGATCTGGTTGTCCCCGCGCAAGCCACGCGGATAGCCTTTCCCGTCCTGACGCTCATGATGCTGGTAAGCTACGTGGGCCGTGGTAATGCCGATGCGATCGTTCTGGCGCAGGATGGCGTAACCCAGGGCGGGATGCTCGCGGTACAGGTTCATCTCTTGTTCGGTCCATTGGCCCTGCTTGTTGAGGAGGGATACCGGAAAAACCACCATCCCGAGATCCATCAGCAGGCATCCGAGGGCCAGTTCCTCGATCTCGCGCTGGCTATACTTCAGCTTGTTGGCCAGGAGGATGGCGGTGATGGCCACGTCCAGCGCATGCTGGTAGTTGTACCCGCTTTTGGTACGGATGGAATTCAGGTTCACGGCCACGGGTTCCTTGCCCAACAGCTCTTCCATGATATGCTTGATGACCTTCTTGATTTCCTCGACGGCGATGATGTTCTTGAAGCGCGACGCGTCGGCCAGTATGGCCTTGATATTGGCCTGGGTCGCCGTCTTGATCTGGGCCACCTGCCGCAGGATGTCGGAATTTTCCTTGACCACGAATTGGGATTGCAGGGAAAGCTGCTCGTTGATCGTCTCCTCGGGGATGGCGATCTCGGTGCCTTCCTCGGCGATCCACGCCGCCGAGAGCTCGATCTCCTTCATCTTTCCGATTACGCGCTCGTTGATGACATTGCCGGCCGAAAGCAAGAGCTCGCCCGACTCGCTCACGATCGATCGCGCCAATCTCATCCCGGGTCTGATTTCCTCCAAGTTCAGCTTAATCATGGCGCGTCCCCATTGTCCGGAATCGCCCCGGCGATGTCAAGACGTCAAGTTCCCGGGCCCGTAGCCCGCTCGTAATCGAGTCCCGACAGCCAAGTGCGGCCAAGGTAGCGGTGATAACGGATCGCTTGCCGGATGCGGAATCCCCGCCAGGCCAGCCCCACGCCTGCCGAGATCTGGAAGGGGAGCGCCGCCACGCCCACGCTGGCTTCCACGCCCGGATGCGGCAGGACCGAAAGGGAGGCCAAAGCCTTCCAAGCGCCATCTCCCGACTTGCGGAAATCCAGCCGCAGGACTTGCGTCAAAGCCCCCGGATTTCCCATCGCTTCAGGATTGCGGCTATCGGCCTCCAATCCGATTTGCATGACCCGGCCGGGCAAGGTGGCCGCCGGATGCAGCGGCAGGCCCGCCGCGAAGGCTCCGGCCTTGAGGCGCGGCCAGGGTCGCCAAGCCACACCCGCCTCTTGCGATGGATCCCACGCAGGCGAGGTCCCCGACAAAGCCGCTCGCCAAGCGCTGATCCCGTAGCCGAGATCGAGGGTCCCGGGAAAAGCATCCCGCGCCAGGATCCGGACGGACGGCGCCAAGCGGAATCCCTGCTCGGAATAAAGATCTGCGATCGAGGTAACCCTCCAATCGCAAGCCAATCCGGCACGTTTGCCGTCCAAAGACGCGCCGGCCTCGGCCACGCCCAAGTCGTCCATGCCGTAGGGTCGATGGCAATCCAGCCTCAGCCCGAAAGCGCCCGGGCGCAGAGCCGCGGGATTTTGCCCGAAGCCCGAACGTTCCGCCGCCGTCGCCGCGCCTGCCCCCAGGGTGGCGCCATACGCGCCGGCGGTGGGCGAGAGATTGCCGGCTTGAGCCAAGGCCGCGAGCCACAGGCCGGCAGCGGCCGCAGCCGAATTCACCTCTCCCCCGCCACGATGGCCCGTTTGCGCGTCCATCCATCGCCGAAGGTCAGGCAGAGCACGTAGGCTCCGCGTGGCAGCGCGCGGCCGCCCGCGCCGCGTCCGTCCCAAGTATGCATGCGCCGGCCCGCTCCCCCGCGCCCGATCTCCTTCACGATGTCCCCCTCCAGGCTGAAGGCGCGCAAGACGTAGTCCGCGCCTGCCGGGGCCTGCACCTCCACGTCGAGCGGCGCTTCCGGAAAAGCCGTTCGCCCGGACAGGCTCCAGCCGGCCTCCGTGGGCAGCTCCTCGTTCCCGGCCGCCGCCGCGCCGGGCTTGATGGGGCCCCAAGACAAGGTATCCACCGCGGCCCCTGCCAGGCGGAGAACCAGGGTATCACCGGTGTTACGTAAGGCCCGCCACGGTTCCGGCCGCATGACATTCGCCTTGATAGGGCCATAACGGGCCCGGAAGGCCGCCGTATCCGAAGCTAGGACGATCCGTTCGCCGGGATCCAGGAATCCCGCCTTCGCACCCAGCGCCATGGCATCCACCGTGGCCAAGGACAAGGCAATGCGACGGCCCGTCCCCCCGGACGCGGAAGTGATGTTCCGGATTTCGACCCACTCCGGAGCGCCCTCCTGCCCGACCGCTTGGAAGGCCCCGAAGGCCAAAGGGCCTCCCCCGGGCTCAAAGGCGGCGGCCATGACGTCATTGCCGGGATTTTCATCTGGGCCTAAGCTGGCCGACGCCCGCCCCCGGGCTCCCGTCGGGATCCTGAATTCCAAGGCGGCAGGATACGTACCCGCCGAGTCCAGGGGGACGGAATCAATCGTCGCCTCGGAAATGCCGTCCCAATCGGCGTCGAGGCGTAAAGCCACCCAAGACCGCGGCGGAGGGCCCGATCCGCGGTTTTCCACAGTAACACGTACGATACTGCCGGCGACTTCGATTCCGGCAAGGGCGAGATCCCGTCCCGCCGCCAGCGCGCTCCGGCTGTTGCGCGCGCCCGGCGTCGCCGAATCCCCGCCGGTCCGTCCCGCGAGGGAAGGCCCGAAGGCCGCGTAACCGGCCGTCGCATCCCAAGTATTCTCCCAACTCGTCCCCGGTCGCGAGGCCGGCGCCGTCACGTGGAAGTTACCCCCGGCCCAGGATAAGGTCACCTCCAGGGGGCGGCCGTTGACCAGGGACATTCCGGCCCAGCCGCGGGCGCAAGCGATCCCGGCCCGGGCATAGGCGGCGGAGTCCCGGCAAATCAAGAGGCAGTCGGAAGGCCCCAATAAAAGCGGCCCCAGGGGGAAGCTCTGACCGTCCACGGAAATCGCGACCCCGTCCAAACGGGCGCTATCGATCCCGGGGTGGCCCAGCTCGAGGAATTCCCCTTGGGCATCGGGCCAAGCGGCGGGATCGGCGAGGATTTCCGAAAGGATGAGGGCCGGTGGCTCGTCGGCGGAGGTCGGCAAGGCAAAGAGCGCGGAGGCGAGCAGGGCCGGCGGAAGAAGAATCCTGTAAGTGGGCCATTGCGTAAGCATGCTGCGGAAGATAGGCCCGCGATTCGGGCCCGGTGGAGCGGGGCATCACACGAACACCAGGAGCGCCAACGTAGCGCCAGTGGGAGCGCCAATGACGCGCCGTATGACGCTACATTGGCGCTCCATGCGCAGGAGACCGAAGGGGACCCGTGGGGATTAGGTTGGAGTTTAGTGGCCGGGGAACTGGACCAGGGAGAAGACTTCGTGACCCATGTCACGCAACTTCCGGCTTCCGCCAAGGTCGGGCAGATCGACGATCACGCCGCAGGCGGCCACGACGGCGCCGATGCGCCGCAGCAGCTCGATGGATGCCTTCATGGTGCCGCCGGTCGCCATCAGGTCGTCCATCACGATCACGCGTTGGCCGCGAACGAGCGCGTCCTTATGGATCTCCACGCAATCGCGGCCGTATTCGAGCTCGTATTCGTAGCGCTCTACTTCGGCGGGGAGCTTTCCTTGCTTCCGTACCGGGATGAATCCCGTGCCCAAGCGATCGGCCAATGCGGATGCGATGATGAAACCGCGGCTCTCGATGCCGATCACCGCATCGACGCGAAGGTCGCGGTATTTATCCTCGAAGGCGTCGGTGCTGAGGCGGAATCCGTCAGCATCGTTCCACAGGGTCGTGATGTCGCGGAAGACGATGCCGGGCTTGGGAAAGTCGGGGATGGCGCGGATCTTGGAGCGAATGCGCTCGATGCGTTCCGACTCTGCCCCGGTCCCGCTCTGGGCGGATTCGCCGGGGCCTCCGGCCGGCCGCATCTAGTCCTTGCGGGTGACGCGCGGCGCCAACTTGGGCTTGAGGTACATCGCGCGATCCTTCGCTGTGAGAGTCAACATGGCCTTCTTGAGAAGGGACAAGAGCTCTTTGCGGAGCGGGTAATCGGCATCGAAATGGATCATCTGCCGATTCGCGTCCTTCTTCACGGTGATGACGCCGCCGCGCAGCAGATTCTTCAACTGGGTCTGCACGCCGAAGAGGGGCAGCTTCAGATTGATGGTCAGCTCGCGCGGATAGGTTTCTTTATAGACGCTTAGGTACAGCAGGATTTTGGCGCGCGTGGCCGATCCAATCAAGGAGCGCAGAGCTTTCATCTTTATATTCCCCCTTCACGATCCGGGTCATCCCCGAATGTGATACTTCTTCAGGCTTGGTGCAGAATCAGCGATCAGTCCCATAATCCGGGCATGTGCCTCTTCCCCCCCCTGGGTTTCCCGCACCGGGACCAAAGGTAGATAAAGAGGCGAATTGAAGAAGGTCGCCAATGGGATCGGATTCTTGCGGCAGAACACCGCCTTCACCATCGGTTCAAGCGAGGCCTGTATGGCCGCGGCCTGCCTGCGATCTCCGCCACGGAAAACCCGGATCAGGGACAAGTAGTCTCTGGCGATCTCCGGAATGTTACCGGCCGCGGTGATGATTCCGCTTCCGCCCAACTCCAGCAATGCGAATAAGGCATCGTCCTCGCCGCTTACTAGGGAAAAATCCTCGGGAGAAACCTTAGCGAGGACCGCCTGCGTGTCCTCTCTATGTTTTCCCGGAACCTTGAAGTCCACGGCCTGCTTTAGACCAATGACATTGGCGTTCCGGGACAAGTGGATAAGGGTGTCCGGCTCGATATAGCTGGCGGTGCGGCCGGGAACGTTGTAGATGATGAGCTTCGCGCCGGTTTCGCGCGCGAGCGTTTCATAATGCCGGACCAGGCCTTCTTGCGGCGGATTGTTGTAATAGCCGGTTACGCAAAGGCAGGCCAAAGCGCCGGCATCCTTGAGGATCGCTTGGATCATGTCCACCGATTCGCGGGTGCTGTTCGATCCCGCGCCGGCGATCACGGGAACGCGCCCGTCAACGTAGTCCACCGTGAACTTCACGAATTCGATATGCTGCTGATGGCTCACCGTCGGGCTTTGCCCCGTGGTACCCACCGGCACCAGGCCGTCCACTCCGGTCGCGATCAAGTCATCGATGATGAGCTTCGCCTTGGCGTAGTCGATGGTGTTGCGAAGGCGGGCCGGATCATCGTCCTTGAGGGGCGTGAACAGGGCAGGGAAAACGCCTTTGAGTTCCCGGCCGGATGAAATGCTTCTGCGCTTGGGATCAGCCATTTGCCTTCTCGACGAGCAGTTCCGGATGCTGCTCCAGGAACTTGGTACTGTATTGCCCTTTGACAAACAAAGGATGCTGTAGGATGCGCTTGTGCAGCGGAATAGTGGTTTTCACGCCTACGATGACGAATTCGTCCAAGGCGCGCAGCATACGGGCGATGGCCCACTCGCGCGTGGGCGCATGTACGATGAGCTTGGCGATCATGCTGTCGTAATTCGGAGGCACTTCGTAGCCGCTATAGCAATGGGTATCCACGCGTACGCCCATGCCGCCGGGCAAGTGGAAATCGGTGATGGTGCCGGGAGAGGGGCGGAAGTCGTGGAAAGCATCTTCGGCGTTGATACGGCACTCGATGCTATGGCCCGCCATCATGATGCTTTTCTGGGAAAACTCCAGCTTCTCGCCCGCCGCGATAAGGATCTGGGCCCGCACCAGGTCGATGCCGGTGACCGCTTCGGTGACCGGGTGCTCCACCTGTATGCGCGTATTCATCTCCATGAAATAGAAAGAGGAATCCTTGTCGAAAAGGAATTCGATGGTGCCCGCGTTATAATAGCCGGCGCCTTTGGCCCCGGCCACCGCCACCTTGCCCATCTTTTCGCGAACTTCAGAAGAAACGGCCGGGCTCGGACTCTCCTCGATCAGCTTCTGATGCCGCCGTTGGATGGAGCAATCGCGCTCGCCCAGATAGGTCATGTTCCCGTGCTTGTCGCCCATCAACTGGATTTCGATATGCCGCGGCTCGGTAAAGTAACGCTCGAGGTACACGCTGCCGTTGCCGAAGCAGGCCAGCGCCTCGGCCGATGCGACCGGAAAAAGCTTGGTCAGCTCCTCTTCGTTCAGGGCCACGCGCATGCCGCGCCCGCCTCCGCCCGCCGTGGCCTTCACGATCACCGGATAGCCCACGGCTTTTGCGGCCGTGATGGCTTCCTTGAGGTTTTGGACCAGTCCGTCCGAGCCCGGGATGGTGGGCACGCCGGCGGCCTTCATGGTGGCCTTGGCCTGGGACTTGTCGCCCATGGACCGGATGGCTGCCGGCGAAGGGCCGATGAAGGTCATGCGATTCTCTTCGCACATCTCGGCGAACTTGGCGTTCTCGGAAAGGAAGCCGTAGCCCGGATGGATGGCGTCGGCATTGGTCAATTCCGCCGCGGCCAGGATCTGCTTCATGTTGAGGTAACTCTGCTTCGAGTTGGGAGGCCCGATGCAGATGTCCTCGTCGGCGAAATGGACGTGGAGGGAATGGTTATCGGCGGTGGAATGCACCGCCACGGTCTTAATGCCGAGTTCCTTGCACGAACGGATGACGCGCAGCGCTATTTCGCCCCGGTTGGCGATCAGGATTTTCTTAAACACCCTGCATCCAGCTCCGGTCGGAGGTACCCTCGACTCCCTTTACCTTGAGTTCGAAATCGTCGGGGTTGCTGGCGCTGCGCAGGGCGGTCTCGTAGCTGATCAAATCGTCCTGGTACAGCCTCAGGATGGATTGGTCGAAGGATTGCGATCCGTATTGGGTGTACCCCTCGCGGATGCTGGCGTCAATCATGTGGGTATTCTCGGGTTGGTTCAGCAGTTCACGGACGGTGGCGTTGTTGACCAGGATTTCGCATGCGGGCGCGCGCCCGCGGCCGTCCTTACGCGCCAACAGGCGCAAGGTGATGACGGAAACCAAGGTACTGGACAGCATCAGGCGCACCTGCTGATGCTGGTGCGGCGGAAAGAAGGAGATGATGCGGTTGACCGTCTCCACGGCGTTCATGGTATGCAAGGTCGACAGCACCAGATGCCCGGTGTCCGCCGCCGACAAGGCGATGGACATGGTCTCCTGATCGCGGATTTCCCCGACCAGGATCACGTCCGGATCCTGGCGGAAGGCCGAACGCAAGGCGATGGCGAACCCGTTGGTATCCGACGAGACCTCGCGCTGGGAGATGATGCTCTTCTTATCCTTGTACAGGAATTCGATCGGATCCTCGATTGTGACGATGTTCGAGGAGGTGACTTCGTTGATATGGTCGATCATCGAGGCCAGGGTGGTGGATTTGCCCGATCCGGTGGTGCCGGTGACGAGGATGAGCCCGCGCTTGCGCAAGGAAAGATCCCGGATGACTTCCGGAAGGCCCAACTGCTCGAAGGCGGGTACCACGCCCACGATGGCGCGGATGGCGAGGGCGGCCGTGCCACGTTGCTTGAACGCGTTCACGCGGAAGCGGCCGATGTTGCGGATGCCGATGGCGAAATCGATCTCGTGCTGTTCGTCGAAACGCGTCTTCTGGTTGCGGTCCATCAAATCGAGGATGAACTGCTCCATTTGCTCCGGCGTCGTGCGATCGCCTTGCAAGCGGTACAATTCGCCATTGATGCGAAAGGCCGGCTGCCCTCCCACGCGCAGATGCAAATCCGACGCGTTGCGGGCGACCATCTCCTTCAGCAGGGATTCGACGTTCATCGCTTTAGCCGGGCCTGATCCGGAAAAGAACCGTCCCGTATTCCACCGGCATCTCGTTCTGCACGCAGACCTCCTCGATGACGCCCGTGACGTCCGATTCGATCTCGTTCATGATCTTCATGGCCTCGATGATGCAAAGGACCTGGCCGGATTTGACCGCGGTGCCTACGGTGACCAGCGGCGCGCCGCCCGGCGTATTGCTGGCGTAGAAAGTCCCGACCATGGGGGAGTTGACGTCCTTGAACTTGCTCGCGCCCGCCGATGGCCCGGATGCCTGCGACGCGCCGGCAGCGGCAACCGCGGCGGGGGCTGCTTGCGCCGGAGCGGGCGCCGCGGGGGCGGAAAGCGCCATCGGCATGGACATCATCGGCGGTAAGGAGGCGGCATGGGCGACTTCCTTCTTCAGCACGATCTTAGAGGTTTCGTCGCTGAAGCTGATCTCGGTGAGGCTACTCTTATCCAGCAGCTTAACCAGGGAAGCTACGTCGCTCAGTTGCATGATATTCCTTTCCAATGTCCTGTGGGCCCAATCCGTCGCGGGCCGGAAGCCATACCTGTCGCGAAAGCTATTTCTTCCGCTTGGGTACCTTCAGCCCCGGCCTGGGCCAACGGGGATCCGATTCCGGCCCGCGATCGCCCTCCGCCTTGGAGGCTTCGATTTCGGCGATCCGCTTCCGGACCGATTCGTTATCGGGTTCCCGCTCTTGGAGCTGGCGGTATATTTGCAACGCCTGCTCCTTTAGTCCTTGCTGGAAATATATTTCCGCCAGGGTGACCGTGGCAACATTGGCTCCCGCCGCGTGCTCCGGCATTTCCTCTTCCGCGGGATATCCGTCCTCTTCGTCCTGCATCGGCGCCAATTCGGGAACGGCCGCGACCGGGCCCGAACCAACCGCATCCGAAGGCGTCCCGGCCCAGCGCGGGTCCGTGACGGCTAGGTCGCCTTCCGGTGCCGCGGGAGCCGATTCATCCAGCTTAACAATCGGCATTTCCATCGTCACATCGGGTTCGGAGAACGGTTCCGGCAACCCGGCCATATCGGGTTCGAATACGGGTTCTTCCTGGGCGGGTACGGCGGTGGCGTCGGCGAACAGCTTGTCGAGCCTATCCGCCACGTCCCCGCCATCCACCATTTCGATGGAAGCGGTTTCGGAAAGGGACGAAAGCTCTTCCGGAGCCAAGGTGTCGAAGACGCCCACGTCCGCGTTCCGCACCGCCCCTTGCGCGGAAGAGGGGAATACGTCTTCGCTGGACAACATGAGGGTATCGCCGGCTGCCGCAGCGTCTTCGACAGCGGCGTCTTCGTCGACAATGGGAGAATCTTCCCGGCGCGACAGCCAATCCGCCACGCTCTCCTTGAGGTCGGTCTTCTCTCCCGGTTCCGTCCGGGAAGCGGTTGCCATGAAGGATACGGTATCATTCATGTTACCCTGCAAAGGGGGCTCCCGATCCGGCTGGGCGGCGGGCTCCACGGGCTTCGGCGGCGATTCGGGTTCCAGATTGAAAAGCTTGTCGAGCTGGGCTTCCACGTCCGCCCCCGTTACCTGCGGGGCGTCGACCTGCCAGCCGGAAGGCGCCATGGATTCGGTGGAGAGGATGGTTTCATCTTCGAAGGGCGGCGCGAACTCGGCTTGCGGGGCGGGGTCGGCGGTCGAGGCCGTTGTCGAAGGAGCCGAAGCCGACGGTGACTCCTCGCTTTCCTTCGCTTGCGGGTCGGGGCCGAGCATCGAGTCCAACTTGTCGGCCACGTCCTGGCCCGTCACGATTTCGCCGGGGGCCGCTTCGGAAGGCGCTGCGGCCGGGCGATCGCCGAAAGCGACGGCCTCGCCCAGGATGACCGTCTCGCCCATGTTGGGTCCCGGGACCACCGGCAGATCGGAGGCCGAAAGCGCCGTCGGCTTCGGAGCCTCCTCATCGCCGGTCAGGTTGAAAAGCTCATCCAGGCGCCGTTCGATGTCCTCGCCTTGCACGCGGGTATCCTCGTTATCCAGGTCCTCTGCCGAAGGCGCGGTCCGAGGTAGGTCGGAGACGGTGTTCTGGAAGGTTTCGCTTTCGGGCGTTGAGGCTTCGGCGGCGCCGGGAAGGTCGCCGAGGTCGAAGGGCTCCGCTTCGGCCGGGAAATCGGAAGCGGTCTCCAACGACCGCATTTCCCCGGTCGCGGTGGCCGAAGCCTCCGGCGGGGCGTCGGGCTGGGGCGCGGCGGCGGTCCAGGTCGCGGTGGCGGACGGCAGGCCTCCATCTTCCTGCCCGAAAATGCTGTCGAGGCGTTCTTCGACGTCGTTGCCCGAAATCGGGGCGGGCGCGTTCTCGCCCAAAGTCTCCGGACCAGTCGAGGAAGAAAGCATGTCCATGGGCCTTGGCTCGGCGCTGGAATCGGAAGCAGGCGAGAAGTCGCTCGTCGGGAATTGGGTCGTGCCCGAGGCCGAGGGAAAGGAGTCTTCCAGGGACTCGAGGTTGGGGACATCGTTGCCCGACGGGAGGAATTCGTCGGCCATGTCGTTGAGATTCACTTCCATCACGTCGCCTTGCAGGCCGTCGGGCTTCGCGAAGGTATCCTCATCGCGCCCGGTCGGAACCGGCGGCGCGTAGCGGCTGGTTTCGGCAGGCGCCGATGCGGCCGGGACGGACCCGTTCCCCGCCGATCCTGCCCCTTCCAGCAGCGCGCGGATCTCCGCATCCCAGGGCTCGACTTCGAGGATGGAGCGGTAATAGCCGGCGGCCGCATCCCCCCATTGGAGTTTGTCCATGATCAGAGCCAGGGAGCGCATGGCGGAGAGGCAGCGGGGATCCAAGCGGAGCGCCGCCTCGAACTGTTCCCGCGCTTCTGCCAAGCGCCCCGCGTCCATGTGCGCTTTACCCAGCACTACGTATCCGGCAACGTGAGGGCGGGCGCGCAGGCCTTCCAGGCAGAGGCTAACGGCCTCATCCAAGCGTCCCTCGGCGCGCATCGCATCCGCGACGCGGGCGAAACCGGGGGACGCGGCCGATCCCGGGAACTTGCGCTGCAGCTGATCGGCGGTGTAACGAATGCTCATGAATCCCCCAATACCAACGGATTCCGGGACCCTGGAAGGGGCCCGTAAGGGTACCTTAATTCCCCATTATATCAAACCATCCAGCGGAATTGCCTCATCTATAAGCATGATGGGGATGTCTTCCCGGACGGGATACAGGATTTTCCGATCGGCCCGCAGCAGGCCCGAATCCAGCTTTTCCTTGACCGCTTCGCCGCCCCGGTTCTTGAGCCGGCCCGCTTCGATTTCGCGGTTGAGGGACGCGATTACGGACGGATCCGCGAGGGAAACGTCCTGCTTGGTTTCCGGGCAACACAACATATCCAACAGTTCTTTGTCCATTCTTTCCCTTTCAACCCGCGAATTGACCGTAGGCCTGCATCTTCGCCAGGCGCTTCTCGACCAACACGTCCATGTCCACCTTGCACAAGCCTTCTAGTTCCTCGGACAGAACGCCCTTGAGGAGCCGGTACATTTGCTCCACGTCCCAATGCGCGCCGCCCAACGGCTCCCGGATAATCCGATCGATGATCTTCAGCTCGAACAGATCGGTCGCGGTGATCTTCATGGTTTCCGAGAGCTCGTGCTTCTTGGAACTGTCGCCCCACAGGATGGCGCTGCACGATTCGGGCGAGATGACCCCGAACCAGGCGTTCTCCATCATGAGCAGTCGATCCCCGACGCCGATGCCGATGGCACCGCCGCTGGCGCCCTCTCCGATCACCACGCAGAGGATGGGGACTTTCAGAACCGACATCTCCATGATGTTGCGGGCGATGGCCTCGGCCTGGCCGCGCTCCTCGGCGCCCACGCCGGGATAAGCCCCCATGGTATCGATGAGGGTGATGATGGGCAGCTTGAACTTCTCGGCCAGCCGCATGCAGCGCAGCGCCTTGCGATAGCCTTCCGGGTGAGCCATGCCGAAGTTGCGGCGGATGCTTTCCTTGGTGTCTTTGCCCTTCTGGTGGCCCATGACCATCACGCTGCGCCCGTCGAAGCGGGCCAGGCCGCAGATCAGGGCCGGATCGTCGCCGAAGCAGCGATCCCCGTGAAGCTCGATGAAATCGGTGAAGATGTTCTGGAGGTAGTCGAGCGTATAGGGCCGGCCGGACCGCCGCGACAGTTCCACCCGGTTCCAGGCCGAGAGCTTGCCCGCGATCTTCTTCTGCATCGACTCTTTTTTGGCCGTCAAATCCTTCACGTCCGACTGGTTGATCTCGCCGGTCTTGAGGAGATCCTCGATCTTGATCGACAATTCGACCACGGGCTGTTCGAACTCGAGATGGGGACCTTTAGGAATGGGCATACGGGTTCCTTGGTTGGCTATCCGGATTCATCATTTCCGAAAATTCAAATCGATCAAACTCATCTGGCCGGGCTCAGGTTCCCCGACCAGGAGCTTCACTTCCAGATCCTTGGTTCCCTGCTCCGAGAGCAGTTTCACCGCGGTTTGGAATGCGCCTTCGTCCACGGCGATCACCACGCCTTGCAAATCGACCTTGCGTACGATGGAGGGCAAGGTGCCGAGATCGCCGATCATGTTCTGCATGATCTCCTGGGGAACCCGGCCGGCGCCCCATTTGATGAAGCCTACGAATTCGTATCCTGCCAGGCGTTCCTGTTGGATGAGATCGGCCAAGCGGCGGGCCCGCGCGTTATTGCCCAGGATGGCGATGCGCTTGGTGGACCCCATCACCTTGGTGAAGAAGCGCCCGCCCTGGATGGAGAGGAAGCGCCACGCCGTGAGGCAAGCAATGCTCAAGATGGCGGCGAAGGCGAAAGCCACGCGCGAGAAGGCTTCCTCGCGGATGAAGAAGCTCAAGGCGAAGAAGCTGAGGAAGGAAACGCACAAGGTGGCGAAGATGGTCTTCAGCTTGGGCACCAGGCGGCCGTAATCCCCGATATAGGCCATGGGCACCAGCACGGAGATCGATACCAGGCAGTGCCAGAAGAAATACAGGGGGCGGTTGGTATGGTAAGGGGAAAGCATTCCCAACCAACCCATGTAGAGGAAGGTGATCGCGTCCAGGATCCCGTTCACCAGGCCCAGATCGAGGATCCAACGCTGCCAGCGCTGGAAGCGGGAGTAGGCGAAATTGGCCACCGCCAGGATGGTCACGCCCAGGTAGAAGAAGATGAGCGGCAAGGCGCGCAACTCGAAATGCTTCTTCGAGAAGATGACCATCGACTCGTAGAAATAGAGGAAGGACCGGAAGGGCTTGCTCTTGGCGCTCTCGCCCTTGAAGTGGATGGCCGTGGTCTGGGGATGGTAGAAGTTGCGCTTCCCCAGGGTCTTGATACGGAAGCAGAGATCGAGATCCTCCCCGTACATGAAGAAGTCCTCGTCGAAGCCGCCCACCGATCGGAAAAGATCGGTCCCCACGCACATGAAGGATCCCGAAACGGCGTCCACCTCGTGGGTCTTGTTCTCGTCCAGGAAGGTGAGGTTGTATTTGCCGAAGACGCGGCTCTTGGGGAAAAGGGTGGACAGCCCCATGAACTTGTAGGCGGCGACTTGGGGCGAGGGGAAGCTGCGTTTGCAGGCGAGCTGGAGGCTGCCGTCGCGGTTGACGATCTTGCAGCCGGCCACGCCCACCTGCTCTTGGGCGCGCATGAAGTCCCACATCACCTGGAAGGTATCCTCGCTCACGAGGGTGTCCGGATTAAGGAAGAGGAGCAAATCCTGGGAGGCCACCGCGGCGCCACGGTTGCAGCCGGTGCCGAAGCCCAGGTTCCGATCGGACTTGAGCCACAGGACTTCGGGAAAGCGCGGCTTAAGCAAGGTCAAAGTGCCATCGCGCGAATCGTTGTCGAAAACGATGACTTCGATGTCCCCGGCGAACTTCGCGGCCGCGTGGTAGATGCTCTGGATGCAGGCATCCAGGTATTCCCGCACGTTGTACGAGACGATGACGATGGAGATGCCCGGGCCCTTCGCGGCCTCCGGCGCGGGATCGGATTGCGGCGCCCGGTCAGGAACCGCGCCCAACCGCGCCGGCGGCTTCACCCGGTAGCCGGGTAGATTCCGCAGGAAGGAACTCAAGCCGATCCCCCGAAGAAGCGGAGGCGGATGAGGAGGAAAAGGGCTTCTTTGATGATGCCGCCCGACATCTTGGAGGTGCCGTGGGTCCGGTCCCTGAAGATGATGGGGATTTCCTTGATGCGGTATCCTTTCTTCCAAAGCTTGTACTTCAGCTCGATCTGGAAGGAATACCCGGTCGATCGGATCCTCGCGAGGTCCAGGGTCTTAAGCGCCGAGACTCGGTAGCACTTGAAGCCGGCGGTGGCATCCTGGATGGGCATCCCCGTGGCCCAGCGGGCGTAGACGTTGGCGAAGTAGCTCAAAAGCAGCCGGCTCATGGGCCAATTGACCACGTTCACGCCGTTGATATAGCGGCTTCCGATCACCAGATCGTTGTCCTGGATCGCCACCAGGAACGTCGCCAGGTATTCGGGGTCATGGGAAAAATCGGCGTCCATCTCGAATACGAAATCGTACCCCTCGTCGATGGCGTACCGGAACCCTCGCACGTAGGCGCTGCCCAGGCCCTGCTTGCCTTCGCGTTGGATCAAATGGAGGTTTTTGCGCTGGGGCAACTGCTCATTCACCCACTTGCCGGTCCCGTCCGGGGAACCGTCATCCACCACCAGGACGTCCAGCCCCAGACCGGTCGCGTCTATGCGCTCCAGCATCCGGGGCAGGTTCTCCATCTCATTATACGTGGGGATGATAACTAAGGTTTTAGGCATGATGCCGAAATAGGCTTTAGACCAAGCCCCATCGGTGGACCGAATATAACAAAAGGCCCCTTGCGGACCGTGCCATGTTGCGGAAATCAGGGGAATTCAGGGAAATTCAGCCGGCGTCGACGTGGGCGAGTTGCCCGGACACGTCCTGGGGCTTAAAGCCGGTGTCCCGCATCAACTTGTCGATACGCAATCCCGACCGCAAGGGACGCCGGGCGGCTTGCTTCAAATCGGCCGTGAGGCAGGGCTGAATGAGGGAGGCATCGAGGCCGTAATGGGCGGCGATGGCCCGGGCCCATTCGAAACGGCTGTTCCATTCGGAACCGGCCACATGGTAAATCCCGCTGCGCCCGCCCTCCACCAGCTTCCAGATCGCCAAAGCCAGATCTTCGGCCAAGGTGGGGTTGCCGAACTGGTCGGTCACGATGCGGATGGTTTTGCCCGCCGCCAGGCTATTACGCACGAAGTCCACGAAGCTGGTCTTCCTGCCTTTGCCTTTTCCCCACAAGGTCATGGTGCGGACCACCAGCGAGAGGGGAGCGGACAAGGCCAGGGCTTCGGACTCCAACTTGGTGGAACCGTATACGCTCAAGGGCCGGGTGGGCGCGTCTTCGGAATAAGGCCCGGCTTCGCCGTCGAACACGTAATCCGTGGAGACGTGGACCAGAGGCTTCCCGAAGGCGGCCATCCAGCCCACGGTATCCCGGTTGATGAGCCCGGCCAGGGCGGGCTCGCGCTCGCAGAGATCGACGTCGGTGACGGCGGCGGCATTGAAGATCCAGTCCGGATCGACGGCGCGCGCCACGGCTTCGAGTTCGTCCCGTTTTCCGATATCCGCGGAACGGTAACTCGCGAGGGGTTCGGGCAGGACGGCTTCGGGCTCTTTGCCCACGCCGTGGATTTCCCACGCGCCCGCGGGGCGCGCGCGCAAGAGGTTCTGGCCCAGAAGGCCGTTGCATCCCATCAGTAGGATTTTCGCCACGCTCTAGGCTTCCCCGATGGCGCGAGCGACCGGGCGATCGCGATTGGCCATGCGATGATTGATCATTTCGCCCAAAAGCCCGATGGACACGAACTGGATGCCCACGATCATGAAGGCGACGCCCGCCAGCATCAGGGGCCGCACGTGCCCGTTGCCGGTGACCGCCCATTGGATGGCGAAGCCGGCCAGGATGAGCATCCCGAAAAGGCTGCACAGGAGGCCGACGAAACCGAAAAGGTGCAAGGGGCGGGCGGTATAACGATGGAGGAAGACCAGGGTGATGAGATCGAACATCCCGTTGGCCCGGGCGAATCCGTATTTGGACTTGCCGAATTTGCGGGCGCGATGCTCCACCACTTTCTCGCCGATGCGGAAGCCGTCCCAATGGGCAAGCACGGGGATGTAGCGATGCAGCTGGCCGTAGAGATCGAGGCTCTTCACCACTTCGCTTTTATAAGCCTTGAGACCGCAATTGAAGTCATGCAGCTTCACCCCGGAGACCCAGGAGGTTAGGCCGTTGAAGATCTTGGAGGGAAACCGCTTCCCGATGGGATCGTAGCGCTTTTTCTTCCAACCGGAGACCAGATCGGCCCCGTCTTCCAGCATCTTAATCAGGCCGGGGATTTCGCTGGGGTTGTCCTGCAAGTCCGCATCCATGGTGATGACGTATTTGCCGCGGGCCCGCGCGAAGCCTTCGGAAAGGGCGGCCGCCTTGCCGCAGTTATGCCGGAACTGCGCCCCGCGGATGCGTCCGTCGGTCTCGGCCAGCTTGAGCGCGCAGTCGAAAGTGCCGTCCTTGCTGCCGTCGTCGATCACGATGATCTCGTATTCGATCTTCTCGCGCTCGCAGACCTCGCGGATTTCACGCGTCAGTTCGGGCAGGCTTTCGGCTTCGTTGAAAGCAGGGATGACGATGGAGAGGGTGGGGCTCATGACGTTCATTCTCCGCCTCCCGGCGCATCGGCCGCGGGCAATCCGCCCGCCGCCTCTTCATCGGCAGCCGCATCCGCTGCCGCTTCGGCCGCGGATGCGGCCCCGGCGGTACGGCCCCGCACAAAGTAGAATCCGCCCCCCAGCATGACAACCAACCCGACCACGGATGGGAGGAACGCCAATGCCGCCGCGGTGGCGTTGTTATCCGCCGCCGCCAACACGCCGGGCAAGGTGTACAGATAGGTGCCGATGCTTTGCGGAATGCCCCAGCCCCCGACGTTGAGAGGAATAACCCCCGCCAGCGCGATCAGGGGGATGAAGCAGAAAAAGAATACCGGCGAGATGTGCGCGTCCAAAGCGATCCCGGAGAACCAATGGACGTCGATGCGGAGCACTTGCACCAAACAAGAAACCGCGATGATCCAGAGCATTTCCCGCCAGCGGGCTTGGTAGGCTTGTAAGATTCCTTGCATGCGGCCATGGGCCTCGGCCAGCCAACGCATGCCCGCCCAATGGATGAGCGTATTCACCAGGGCCGTGATGCGGCGGGACAGCAAAAGCATCAACACCACGAGGAAGATTCCGAACACCAGCCCGACCGCGTAAAGCAGATGGCGGAACACGCCTTGGTCCAAGGTGTGCCGCCAGAGCGCGGAAGCCACGGCCACCAGGGAAAGCAGCGAAAGCGAGAAAAACCCGATCAAGCGATCGAGGAAGGTGGCCGCTACGGCCTTGCCCCAACCGTCCGACCCCTGTTTCGCCTCATATACCCGCAGGGCATCGCCGCCCACCGTCCCCGGCAGGAAGTTGTTCAGGAACATGGCGGAGTAGTAAGCGCGGAAACACGCGCGATACCCCATGGGGATTCCCTGCAAGCGCAAAAGCAGGAACCATTGGTAGGCGCCCGCCGCCACCGAGATGAAAAAGAGGAGCGCACCCAGCAGCACCCAGCTCGGCCGCGCCCCGGCCAAGGTTTGCAGGATGCGGCCCTGGCCATTCTTGTTGATCACCCACCACAGGATGGCGAGGGCGGCGATCAGCCGCAACCAAATCCAGACCCGTTTCCGGCGCCGTCGCCGGCGCGCGGGATCGCCCGACCTTCCCAGGTCGCCTGACCCTATGCGGTCGCCCGAAAGTCCTCCCGGGCCGTTCACGCCCCACCTCCACGCGACGGGGCCGGGCCCGCTAGGGTATCATCCGTGTTACGTTCGCCCGGGCTGCCGGTCCCGCCGGCGGATTTCCCCCAAGCGCGCAGCAAGGCGTCGCGGGTAACCTCATAGGTTTTTTCCCAGGTATGCCGGGAGGCCCAGCTCAAGGCGCGCAGGCGCATGGCGGCGGCCGCTTCCGGATCCGATAGGATGCCGCGGACCGCGGCCGCGAAGGCCTGCGCGTCCCCGAAAGGCACCAAGTAACCGGTCTCGCCGTGGCGCACGCTGTCGCACAGGCCCGGCACGTCCGTGGCCACCACGGGAGTCCCGCAGGCATTGGCCTCGATGGAGGTGAGCCCCCATCCTTCCTTTAGCGAAGAGTTGACCACCACGCGGGCTTCGCCATAAAGCTCTACCTTGCGCTCTTCGCTCACGAAGCCGACGAATTCCGTCCAGGCTTCCATCCCCAATCGCTTGGCCTTCTCTTTCAAACGGGGAACATCGTCGCCGGAACCTGCGATCTTAAGGACCAGATCCGGGAAGCCGGGCTTGAGGGCCGCGGCGCCTTCCAGGATCATGTCCAGGCCCTTATACCGCTTGATGCGGCCCACGTAGAGGATGACGTTGCCGCGTTTGGCGGGATCGGCGGGCGGACGATACATCGACAAATCGGCGCCTTCGGGAGCGATGTCCACCTTTCCGAAGCCTTTGCGGATCAGCTCGGCCCGGCTGCTCTCCGATCCGGTCAGCACCTGCACGCGGCGATAGGCCGCCGGCATCAGGGCCTCGAAGGCCAATACGTAGCAGGCCATGGGCCAAGCCGTTTCGTGGAACAGGACTCGCCCGAACAAATGGTGGATCTGCGCCACCACCGGCTTGCCGGAAAACCAGGGCAAAAAGAAGGGGATCTTGTTGGAATCGTCCAGCACCACGTCGATGGCGTGCCGCCGGCACCAGCCGCGCGACCTTAGGTACACCGTGTAGTTGAAGAGGAACTTGCCGCCGATGCGATGGACCTCGACCCCGTCGATGATCTCACGGGCGGGCGCCCCGGCGAAGGCGTGGGAATATTGCACGCAGGCAAAGCCGGCCGCCACCAGGCGCACGGCCACTTCATGGAGGTGGACCTCGGCGCCCCCGGCCTCGGGATTCTTGATATCCCGCCAGTTGACCAAAAGGACCCGGGGTCGGCGCCCCGCGGGGCCCGCGACCCCGGACCCGCTCTTCGCCGCCATGGGTTCCGATTCTCTCAGGACTTCTTGCCCGATGGGGACGCGGTCCCCTTCATGGCCGTATCCTTCTGTTTACCCGCCGGCGCCGGGGCCGCCCCCTTGGGCGCGCCGTTCTGCACCGGAGCCAGCCCCGGGATTCCGCCCTCGCCCGGCTTAGCCGCGGTTTTTTCCGCCACGTGGGCGGCGCTATCGGCCGGCGCGGCCCCGGGGGCGGGCGCGGGGTTGCGCATCTGGGTTTCCAGGAACTGGATCTGCTGGCTGACCATGGCCGCGTATTGGTGGCTGGGATTGCCGCGCAGCCATTCGGCCAGCACGTCATGCGCCTTCTTGAGATTGCCCCGTTTCTGGTACAGATCGCTCAAGCCATACCACAATTCGAAGTCGTTGGGGGCTTGGTCCTTGAGATCGTTCAGGAGCGACTCGGCTTGGTCGAACTTGCTCTGTTCGATATAGAGCTGCGCCAGGTTGGCGCCGAAGAGCCTCGGATTGGGCGCATCGTGGATGCCCTTGCGGTAGTAGGCTTCGGCCTTGGGGTAATCCTTGACCGCCTGGTAAAGCTGGGCGCCGTAATAATTGTTCCGCCATTCGCGGGGCAGGATCTTGGCGTTCAGCTGCAAGTACCTTTCGGCGAACGCGATCTTGTCGTCCCGTTCCTTTTCCTTGGCCGCGATGGCGGCCTTGAGGGAGTCGGACGGAGCGGCTCCGGCGGCCTTCTTCAGGCCTTCCAGTTGCTTCTGGATTTCCACAAGCTTTTCCTGCGCCCACATCACCAGGCGGAAATCGGTTGCCGAATAATTGGTCAAGAGGCCTTCGGTATTCAGATCCACGAACAGCTTGGGATCGCCCAGGCCGCGGAATTGGTACACCGAATCCACCAGATGGGCCGTGAGGGGAGCGTCGATGTCCTTGTTCCTCTTCTCCTCCGTCAGGGTGTAGACCATCCCTTCCATGACCACGTATTTATCGAGGCCCATCATGTTCTCGTCGCCCACGGTGACGGCGAAATGGATCGGGTGGGCGGGATAGTTGTTCTGGACGATGTGCAGGACCATGATGTCCTGGACCTTCATGTAGGGGCGCGGCTCCAGCTCGCTCACGATGGCGGAGTTGGGGACCTTGAACTGCACGGTCTGCTTGAAGCGCCAGGGTTGGGGCTCAAGCTGCTTGATCTCGTCATCGGTGAAGCCGATGTTGAGCTTAGGCTCATGGGTCTTGAGCTGGTGGATGTACCAGTCGGTGTTCACCAGGGAAAGATTCACCACCCGCACGTCGCGTCGGACGTGCTCGACTTCTTGCATGAACCACAGCGGGAAGGTGTCGTTGTCGCCGTTGGTGAACAGGACGGAGTTGGGCCGGCATGATTGCAAGAGGTTGTACGCATAATCCCATGGCACATAATTGCCCCTTCGATTATGCTCGTGCCAATTCGAATAGGCCGGCACAGCGAAAGCCAACGCCAACAGTGCGAGGCCAACACCCCGCGGCAAACCCGCCATGCCCTTTTTACGTTTTTCCAGCCAATTCAGCAAGAAAGCTGCGGACACGCCAAATAGCGTGCCCATGAACATGAATCCGGCGGTGAAAAAGTAATCGCGATCGCGCACCTCGATGTGGACGTTTTCGGGTTTCGCTTGCGGATTAAAGTTGGTCGATTTCCAGTATTGATAGTCGCGTAGCTCCATCTGCGATCCATCCGCGAAGTTCATATAGAACACCAGTCCGTAGCTGGTGAGCCCGTACAACACCAGCAAGAAGGCCCCCACCTTGGGATTGCGCTTGTATGCCAGATAGCCTCCGTAAAGGAAAGGCAGTTGGAATAGGATCCACAGCATGAGTTGGATGCGCGGATTGTCGCCAATCCGCATCCACAAAGTCTTGAACTCATGCTTGAAAGGGAGCTTGCGCACCACGGATTCGTTCTCGTCCGCTCGGGTCTCACCGACCTTCCACGGGAAGTATTGCGCCAGCATGTATCCGCCATATCCCATGTGGGGGTACAGCAGGATCTGGTTCTGTAAGCTGGCGCGACGATGGAAGGCGCGCTCGATCATGGGTTCGGATCCGTACTGCTTTCGTTCCAGGTATTCCTTGAAGGTGTCCAAGGTCTTGGGCTCGTTCTCGTCGATGTTGACGTTGACAGAAGAGCGGATGGGCACATAGAGGTAGCCCGAGAAACCCAGGATGGCGACGATGCACAGCAACATGGAAAAAGATGTGCGCGACTTCCACGCGGGGCTGGAGGCGAGCAGGCGCGCGACGAAGCAGATGCCGAGCATGGCCGGCACAATCCACAAGAAGGCGCCGATAGCGTAGATGACCGAGAGCAGCGCGAGGCCGGTGATGATGAGAAGCGGATCGGTGCGCTTTTTGGGATCGGCGAAGACGACGAAGAGACCCACTGCAGGCAAGGTGATGATGGAGAAGTGGTTCACGCCCATGCCCGCGAAGGAGAGATAAGTCAGCAGCAGCAGGATGCGATCGCCCTTGGGCTCGTTGCGATTCTCGTACCATAGCAACGCGAGCCATGAGACCATCATGATGACCAAGAAGGAGGTGCCATAGGTTTCCGTCTCGACCGCGCTGAACCACACGGTATCCGAAAAGGTGACCAGGAAAGAGGCGATCATGGCCGCGCAGTATTTGTTGAATAGGCTGATCTTGCCTTCGAAGACGATGTGGATGGCCTTTTCCGTGAAGAGGAAGGCCATCATGGTCATCAGGGACGTGCTCGCAACCGATAGGATGTTTGTGGTGGTCACGGGATGAAAAAAGGGCATGAGGTCAATGAACACGCGCCCGATCAGAAAGTAGAGCGGGTTTCCCGGAGGATGCGGATTGCCCAGGACGAAGGCGCTCGCGCCCAACTCGCCGCAATCCCAGAAAGAGACGGTGGGGGCCATGGTGGCCAGGTAGACCGCGAAAGCCACGGTGAACATGGCCAGGGCCAGGATCAATTTCAGTTGCTTCTCTGCCAGCATCTTGCGGATTCCTTTAATCGGGATTTTGAAAAGTCTTGGCGATGGCGTCCAGGACGCCGTTGACGAACCGGCTGGAATCGCCGGTGGAAAATTTCTTGGCGATGTCCACGGCCTCGTTGATGGCCACCTTCAGGGGGACGTCCGGCATGTACATGAGTTCGGCCACCGCGCAGCGGATGATCAGCTTATCCACGATGGCGATGCGGTCCAGGTCCCAATTGCTGGCCGCCGCCGCGATGCGGGCGTCGAGATCCTGCTGGCATTCCAGCACCTTGCGAGCCAGGAGCGTCCCGTACTCGCGCGCGTCCTGGGGCAAATCGGGATCTTCCGAAAGGCCCTTGAGGGCTTCGGCGAAGGCTTCCTTGCCCACCTCGACGGCGTAAAGCAATTGCATGGCGAACTCGCGCCCGCGGCGCCGGGAGATCATTTAATCTGGTCCCAAAGGCTGGCCATCTCGATGGCCGCCAAGGCGGAGTCCCAGCCCTTGTTGCCGCCCTTGGTCCCGGCCCGCTCCAGGGCCTGCTCCAGGTTGTCGGTTGTCAGCACGCCGAAGATGGTCGGCACCCCAGCGGTCATGCCCACCTCGGCCACCCCGCGCGTTACGGTCGCGACCACCTGATCGAAATGAGGAGTCGCCCCGCGGATGACGCAACCCAGGGCCACGATGGCCTTGTGCTTCCCGGCATCGGCGAGTTTCTTCGCCACTTGCGGAATCTCGCAAGCGCCCGGCACCCACACCACGGTGATGTCCGCCTCCTTGGCGCCATGGCGGACCAGGCAATCCTGCGCGCCCTTCACCAATTGCTCCACCACCAGGGAGTTGAATCGGGAGGCCACCAGGGCGACCTTCAGGTTCTGCGCGTTCAGCTTTCCTTCGAGGATCGGCATATTATCTCCTGGTTTTCCCGCGGGCTTTCCCTGGCGCAGCCGTTTCCGGGCGCGCCTCGGCCTTGCCCGCTCCGCGCGCCGCCCTTTCCAGGGGCGACTGCCGCGTGATCTTGAGTCCGTATCCTTCCAGCCCGCGGATGGGCTTGGGATGGTTGGTCAGCAAATGCAGATGGCGCACGCCCAGATCGAAAAGGATCTGCGCGCCAATGCCGTAGGTACGGGCGTCCATGGTCGGGGAATGCTGGGCGCCCTTCCGGCCCTTGCCTTGCATAATCGCCGAACCGGCGAGCGGCCCCGGAAGCGAAGCCCCCTCGCGCGCGAACGCGAGACCACCCGGCCCGAAGGACTCGATCTTGCGGGCGAAAGCCGTCTCCGCATCCACCTGGCGCATGTAGAGGAAAACGCCCCCTTGTTTCGCGATCAGATCCAATCCCGTATGCAGGAGGCGGCCGCAATCGCACCGGGTCGATCCGAACACGTCCCCCACCAGGCATTCCGAATGCACGCGCACCAGGGCCGGCCGCTTGGGGCTGATATCGCCCTTCACCAAGGCCAGATGCCGCCTGCCGTGGATGACGTCCTCGTAGACGAATGCGCGGAACATCCCATGGCGGGTCGGGAAATCCGGCGAGGCCACCAGGCGCACCAGCTTTTCCTGGGTGCGGCGGTACCCGATCAAGTCCTGCACCGAAATGATCTTGAGCTTGTGCTTACGGGCGAAGCGCTGGCAATCTCGAAGGCGGGCCATGGTCCCGTCCTCGTTCATGATCTCGCAAATGACTCCGGCCTGCCCCAGGTCCGCCATATGGACCAGGTCCACGGCGGCTTCGGTATGGCCGGCGCGCACCAGTACGCCGCCGCGCCGGGCCTTGATGGGGAAAACGTGCCCGGGCTTGATGAAATCCTCATGGCCATGGCGCTCGTCCGCCAGCGCGCGCGCGGTGGCGTTGCGATCCGCCGCCGAGATGCCGGTGGTGGTGCCTTCGCGCACTTCCACAGAAACGGTGAATGCGGTATCGTGCCGGGAAAGGTTGGCCTCCGCCATGGGAGGCAAGCGCAGATCCTCGGTCCGCTCCGCCGATAGAGCCACGCAGATGAGGCCGCGGGCATGCTTCGCCAGGAAATTGATCTTGGCCGGCGTGGACTTGGCCGCGGCGAACACCACGTCCCCTTCGTTCTCGCGATCCTTATCGTCCACGACGACGATGAGGCGGCCTTTCTTCAGATCGGCGACCGCCTCGGGAATGGTATTAAACTCCATATCCCCATTTTCCCAAGGACGCATCATCGATCCGGCCCGAAGCCGGGTCAAGGCCTCCCGCGCGCCAACCGGAACGACCCTCTTTGTCCGCGCCCGCGTTTCCGCCGGCGGATAGGCCCGCGATGTGCGGCGCGGCGGCCCGCCCGAGCAGGGATTCCACGTACTTGCCGAGGATGTCCACTTCGAAATTGAGGCGGTCGCCCGGGGCCTTCGCGCCCAGGTTGGTGGCCGAAAGGGTGTGGGGCACCAGGGCGAAGCGGAGGGTATCCCCCAATTTGGCGGCGATGGTAAGGCTTACCCCATGTAGCGCGAAGGATCCCTTCTCCACGCAATAGCGTTCGAAGGCGGCGGGGATTCGTACCGTCAATTCCTTGCCCGCATCCCGGCCGTCCGATCCCGGCAAGGTTCTCCACGCCACCACTTCGGCCCGACCATCGACATGCCCCTGGACGATATGGCCGCCCATGGGGCTGCCGGCTTTGAGGGCCGCTTCCAGGTTGAGGCGATCGCCCGCGCGCGCGGCGGACAAGGTGGTGCGGGAAAGGGTTTCGTCCACGGCGGTAGCTATGAAGCCTTCCGGGGAAACGATCTCCGCGGTGAGGCACACCCCGTCGCAAGCAATGCTGTCGCCTACCTTCAATCCCTTGGTGATGCCGGGCGCGACAATACGGAAACGGATGGCGGCGCCATGAGGGATCCTCTCCCCGATGATGCCGACTTCTTCCACTATCCCGGTAAACATTCGCGCCGCGCCTCTCGTTTACTGAAAACCCGGAAAACGGATCTTCATTCCGCGGCTTCGGCCCGCCCGAATTCCGCGATAAAATCGTTTCCGAAGCGTGTTAAATTACGAAATCTGAGGGATTTTCCAAAGTCCGCACCCAATCCGTCGTCCCATCGGTCGCCTTGCGGCAAGAAGCGAGGCGCGGTCATGATATAAAGCGAGTCCGCCTTCCCCGCGTTGAGGAACAAGGACCAAAGCTCCCTTCCGCCTTCCACAAGTACCGAATGGTACATCCGCTCCGCGAATAGTGCGGCCAACGCGTCCAGAACGCCCGTTTTGCTGGAGAACTCGCCCAGCCGGACATGATCGACATGGGCCGGAAGCCCCTCGGCCGATTCGCTGATCACCACGGTTTTGGCCTCCCGTCCGGACGCAAGGAGCTTGGCGCTTTCCGGAAACGGACCCCGACGGCTGAGCACCAGGGCTTCGGGAGCCGCCGCACCAGGCACCAGACGCGGAGTGAGATCGGGATTATCGGCGCGCAAGGTTCGGCCCGTAACCATGATGGCATCGACGCGAGCGCGCATGGAATGCGTCCATGCCTGGGCTTCCGGACCCGTCACCGAGATTTCCTCGTCCGGGCGCGCGTTGATGCGCCCATCCAGGCTTTGCGCCACCTTCAGGATGATCTTGGGACGCCCATGGCGGATGAAGAAGAAGAAGCCTTCATAGAAAGCGCGCGCGTCCTCTTCCCTGAGGCCCACCTTAACCTCGATCCCGGCCTTCTCCAGTGCCCGGAAGCCATCCCCGGAAACCAGGGGATTGGCGTCGGCTACTGCGGCCACGACCCGCTTCACCCCGGCCGCGATGACGGCTTCGACGCAGGGGGGCGTCCTGCCATGGTGGCTGCAAGGCTCCAGAGTAACGTACAAGGTACTCCCCTTGGCCTTACCCCCGGCTTGCTGCAAGGCGACGATTTCGGCATGGGCCTGTCCGGCCGGCCGGGTGCCCCCCTTACCCACCACCACCCCGCCTTTGACCAACACCGCGCCGACGGCGGGATTGGGCAAGGTTTTGCCCTTAACCTTGCGCGCTTCGGCGAAGGCCATCTCCATGAACCGCGCGTCGGCTGGGGTGAAGCGAGGCGTCGGGGGTTTACGGGCTTTGGGCATGGCGGGAGAATATCGCAACCCCCAGGGCATTTGGCCAGGACGGAGCGGGATTAGGGGAGGATTGAGCGCGGAGAGTACGGATTAAGACACAGACCCCGGGTGAATGCCGGGCCTACTGCGGAAGCGTCAAAAGAAGTAGGCGACTTGGAGCATTCCGTACCAATCCATAGGAGTAATCGTTACGGCTTCGCTTCCGGGAGGGGAATTATCGCTGTCGCCCGTGTAAATACCGGGACGGAAATGATCGTTCGCGACTTGTCCCGTAACCTTCATGTGACCCGCAAAGGTTCGCGACGCGTGCAATGACCACTTCCAATTATCGCGCTTGTAATTAAACGGAGGGGGATTGGAAGGCACATCGGGTTGAGGGGTACCGTAAGGGTCCAACGGATTCATGGGTATCGGAGTCGGATGGCTGGCGGCCGTGTAGCGGAAACCTCTTAAATCATCAGCGTATTTCGCTCCGTACCACTCGATTTCCAACGACAGATGATCCAGAAGCTTGAAAGTTGGGAAATTGAATCCGCCCATGATGGGCATGCGGTGCTGCAAATCTCCATATAGAGCGTTGTGGGCCTTGTCCCGGTCTAAGCCCAGTAAAGCGACTTCGCCATAGATTTTTAAGTCTTCCGGCCCAAGCGCGTCTATGCCGCCCAGCAATGGTTTGATATCCAGAGAAGCATTGGCCATCAGCTTGATTCCCTTGAAGGAGATATAGCTGGTGTCCAGAGGGGTGGCGGGATTCGCGTTATGCCCGGTCGAGTCTACGTAAAACCAGCTCCGGCTCGTAGTTAAGGAGTCGTCCATGGGCAGGATATGGTACAGATTGATCCCCCCTCCCACTCGAAGGCCGCCCCATTTATAACTTGCGATATACGCAGGGGATATGTCGAAGAAGGGATAGTAATCAGCATCGCTCTTGAAAATCAGATCCCCTTCGAAATTTCCGAAGGCATGATGAAATTGAACTCCAAGCAAGTTGGCTACGGAGACGACATATTTATTCTCGAATCCCGAAATCAGCACCCCTGGGTATAATGGACCGCGCAGAAGATAAAGGCCAAGATTCTTCACGTCCGGATTGTAGTTGTACGCGAAATCGCCGGCACGAAGGGATACTTCCGCTCCTTCACGCTTCAAGAAGGAATACGTGAGGCTGGCGTCCACGACATAAGGGCTCATCATCGCCGGAGCATACCCTCCGATTTTCCCATTTATGAAATTCCCGTTCACCACTCCGAGACCGGCATTGATTTCCAGTTTTTCCGCTTCGTATCGGAAAGAGAGTTGCGCCCCCGAGGAATACAACCCCAAGCCATTTAGCTTCTGGTTTACCGTATCAGCGCTGTGGAAAATTCCACCCACTTGTATGAAACCGGCACCACCGTAAGTGACGCCGGTAGCGGACTTTGATTCGGAAAATGAAAGGAGAACGGCGAATAGTCCTAGGCAAACGGCGAACCTGGCCCTAGGAACATGGATACGGATGGAAGAGTGCGTTCGCTTCACCTTGTCCTCAGAAGAAATAGGCAATCTTCCCGATCCAGTACCAATCGGAAGGAACACTCAATGCCTCGACTCCGGTTGCGGCATCATGGGAACCACCGAAGCGGGTATGATCATTCGCAACTTGGCCGGAAAATTTCACGTGCCCTAAAACGACTTTGGATGCATATAGGGCCCATTTCCAATCGTCACGGGCATAGTTGTAGTCCGAGTGGAGGGCGGGAATCCAGGAACCATTCTCGGCTGTGATAACGTCATTCGAATTCTTGTTGGCATAGTACTCGATTTCCACGGAAAGAAAATCGAGCCAGCCATGGGTAGGAACATCAAAGCCCACCATTACCGGGATGCGACGCACCATCTTATCATACACTTTGGGGTAATCCTTGAGACCGAGAACCGCGGCCTCACCGTACACTACCCAATCATTCTTTCCCCACGATCCCGTTCCCAGCCATTCTTTTGGATCCAGGCGGAATCGCGCCATCAGTTTCGTGCCGGCAAGGGATCCCGAAAGAGTATCTACCGTAGCTTTGCCCGTAGCCTGATCCACCGCTGTAGTATCGTAGATTGCGCAAGAATGGCCCCCCACGACTTGAGCGGCGTAGGTACCCAGGTCTCCGCTTTGGCAATCGGTTGGCGGGGAAGTGAGTTTCGAATTCTGTGGGATCAACCTGTAGAGATTCACGCCAGCTCCCAACTCCAGACCGGCCATAGGGCGGAAGCTGATTAGGTCTGCCAGGGAGAAATCGTACAGAGGATAGTCATCCGTTTCCGACTTTAGAATCAAATCATTGCCGAAAACGCTCGATGAATAGCTGGCCTTCCCGCCGAACAAAGTGGCCCCGCCCGATTTTTCATTTGTTTCAAAACCAGAGACGACATTGCCTGGGTAAACGTATCCCCTTAAGAGGTAGTCGCCGAAATCCTTGGCCTCCGGATTATAGTCATAGTTCATGGCTCCCAGGCTGACTTTCAGGTGATCCTGGTCGGAAAAAAGCTGGGTCGCATAACTAATATTGGCCTGGTTTACGAAAGGTACCAGAAACGGGTACCAGATATTCGCATGACCGCGATTGCCGCGTGACAAATGCACCTGAATGGCGCCAATTCCGAACGCACCGTCCCAATGCTCATCAATGCGGGCCGAGGCTCCGAATAACCCGCCGGCATACTCCAGCATGTTCTTATTGTAATCGTTGTCGGACAACGAAGGGGGGGTGAAACTTTTTTCCACGTATCCGTACTGAACCCAGCCAGCACCGAAAAAATTCACCTTGGGCTCATCCGCCTTGGCCTGACTCCAAATCATGGTGGCCGCAACCACGAAACCCAGGTAGATAGCAAGGCGAATCAACTCATGACTCCGCTGTCAAAAGGTATATCCGGCACGAAACATGAAATACCAGTCCGCTGGCGTGGTGAAGGCTTCTTCCGTACCCCCGGAAGTAGCAATCAATCCAGTTGCGGTATGGGGAGGCCGATAATGATCATCGGCGATTTGCCCGATCAATTGGATATGATTCTTGATTTTTTTCTCTGCGTATATTGCCCATTTCCAATTGTCGCGGGTGGAGTCCGCGTAAGGCCCCATGACCGGAACCGGTGCCGCGATGGGCCGGGACAGATTACGTAAAGTCCAATCCGCTACATCGTTGTAATAGCCGATTTTGCCGATATCGTTCCGATAAGGCGAACCGAACCACTCTACCTCAATGGACAAGTAGTCCAGCCATCCGAATGCCGGAAGATTCACTCCCGCCATTACGGGGATGCGTTTGGTGATGCTGGAATATAGAGGCGCGTAGTTCTTAACTCCTAGCACAGCGATCTCACTATAAAGCTTTAAATCATTGGGACCCAGCGAGGTGCTTGACAATCCCAACAAGGCCTTGAAATCCAAGCTGGTCATGGCCATGAGCTTTGTGCCTTGATGCGTGTAATCGTAATAAACCGTATCATTGGACACCGGATCCACCTTGTACATCAAGGTATCCACCCCACGAAGATGTGCCGGGCTTTCCAAATTGCCCTTATACGGGATAAGCCGGTAGAAATTGACACCGGCGCCCAGTTCCAATCCTGGCATAGGATTGTATTTAGCCACTAGAGCAGCGCTCCAATCGAAGGTAGGAGGCAATTCCCTTTCATTGATCAGAAGACCATCCAATCGCAATTCACCGAGTTTGGCGTGTATCTTGGCACCCATCACGTTGCTTTTGGTGCTATCCGCTGAGAAGTCCTGGAAGCTACCCATCAGCAAGCCTGGATAGACCGGGCCGCGCGTAAGGTAAAGCCCCAAGTCTTTTACGTCTGGCGCATATTTGTAGGAAAAATTGCCGAGAGAGAGGCTCCACGAAGGATCCGCCTTCACCCCGTTGTAATAGGTAAGACGGGCCTCAGGCAGGAAATTTTTGAAAATCGGGACACTGTAAAAATTTGATTGAAGCCCCGTAGCCGTTTTACCCACACTATGGCTGACTTGTACGACCCCGATTCCAAAGGCCCCTTCCCATCCTGGCGCCAGATCCGCCGTGGCTGAAATTTGCGCACCGAGACTTTGCATCCACGATTGGCCCACATCGATTTTCTTGCCGTCGGAAGTATCCAAGATCCCCAAAGAATCATTGGGCCTTAAAGTCACATGCCCGATCCGGCCCACCTGGCTCCAGCCTTGGCCGCTGAACCGAATGGGAATATCCTCGCCAATGGCTACGCCCAGACATATACCGAAGGCGGCCACGACAATTGATATGGATATCCGTTTCAAGGAGCTCATCGGAAGGTTCAGGGAATAGTAAATGGAGTTTGAGCCGTTGTAAACGGTCCCTCACGAAAGGGACCGCTTTCGGTTCAGATATGATTGATCCTGAAGACTTGCGCTCCCTCGGCCGTCCTCATTTCGACGAAGAGGATACCACGGCTTGCGCTTCCGAAGGTGTAGTGGAAGGCGCCGGCTTTTCCGGAAAACTTTTCTAGCAGTCGACCTTGGGAATCGCAAACTCGGACTTCATGCGCAAGCGAGGCGGTTCCTCTGAGTCCGTCGGGAGCTTGAAAGATATTCTGATTGAGGCCGTGCCCGCGCAGGATCGAAACGGGCTCTTCCCCGGGATTATGATCCGTGGAAGGAGTGACCGGACCCGTCGCAGGTGCACCCGTAACTTCATCCAAATAGCGCATGTAGATATTCTTGTACCAGTTCCCATTGGCACCGCCAAAACGACCGCTGCCGTGCACCTGGAATCCAGTAGGGTTCGCAGGCCATTGGTTCATTTGCGCCGTGGTCAAGGTCAGAGAATCTACCCAGAGGGGAACCCAGTGCCGGGGGGTGGTTTTGGTCAGGAACCAGGACTGCATGTGTACAGTGGGATCAGCCGAAGTAAGACCACCCCAGAACTTGATGCGCGTGGTATTCCATCCGTTCAAGTCCCAGAGATTGTCCCAGTCAGCCTGAGTGCAGCCAGAAGCCGAGCAGCCAAAGGAAGTGGGATTGAGTCCCTTGGTGAAAGCGGTCCAATCCGCGTTTCCCGCGCCAGGGATCTTCAAATCGGATGCCTTGTTGTTGTTGAACTGGAAGGGCCGCAAATCACGGCCCAAATAGCCGCCTTCGCCCCAGGTACCACCGTAGGCGCCGTCCTGGATGTAGTCCAAAACCGTTTGGAAACATTGGCCATCCAACGTGACACGGTTGAATAATCCGCCATCATCGCCGAAGGAAGGCCAAATGTCGAATATGATTTCATAATGCTTCTGGATTTTATGGGTAAGCAGAATCCCACCCGCATTTCCGTTTCGCTGCGTTGAATAAATGGCTTTCTCCGCTGTCGCAATTCTAAAAATCGCACCATTTGCCTTATCGTTACTTGAGTGACCCGTTTGGCAATCCTGCCACCACCCTTTGAAAGATGCTCCGTCGAAAACCGAATGAAACCCTTGGTAGGTTCCACTAACCTCATCCGGAGCCACTAAAGTATCGTTCGGGTTCGTATTTTGTGCGCAGGGAGCATCTCCCGTCGTCGGCTTCGTAAAAGACGCCGGACCTGTGCCCTGAGCCGACACACCAACCGCCATCGAAAAAAAACTTACCAATGTTGCAACATACCTGAAGCTAAACACGTATCCTCCTGACTGATGAAAATTACCTTCCGGCCCGGACTAAGCGAGTACGCCCAATGTGTACCCGGGACGGAAAGTCGGACCGGATCCGCCGGAAATATTTGGGACTACATCCTCTATTAAGAATGGCCTCAACAATGTTCTAACGCCTAATTCAGTAGATAAAGTTGGCGCCCAGGTGCATTCGGCCTTCCAATTCATGATTCGAACCCTAGCAACATCCCCACCGTAAGGCCCAGGCAGTTCTTTGGCCGACATCAACTCGGCTTTTTGAAGACCAGAAGCACACCAGTGGATCCCCCATCTCAACGGCCCTTAAGATATCCCCTAAAAGCCCATTTGGGCAGCCAAATCTTGGAAAATATCGGGAGGCATCTCGGGCAAATGGGAAAATACCCCCGGATTCATAAAATACGGCATGGGAGGACGCCCAAATCGGTTTGGAGGGCTAACTCCGTTCACTCCTTTTTAATCGGACTTCACCGCCTTTGGGCGGATGCGGGATTAACTAGTGGGCCACTAAAAGCTTCTGTAAATTCGGTATGGCCCAACTCGGCAGTGCCCAATGGGTATCCAGTGGCTTTTTACTCGGTTGAAGCATCGAAAATTGGGCCTAAGGAACCGGCTTACCCAGTTCTCTAGGATGATCGCCAAAGCCGCAAGGGTAAATTTGGCAATGTCCCGGTCAAGAAGTTTCGTCCAGGGCAAAAGTGAGATCGATTCAGTTCGATGTGCAAACATTTCCCGTACAGTTCAGGTTAGGATAAGTTGCCGGTTTCGTTGGCGTGCAATTATCGGTTGTGATCGTTCCGCTTCCATCATTTTCAATGTCCAGGAGTGGGCGAATTCCAGAAAAGACACATCGTGTGAATGTCAAGCTATTCTGAAAACCGTCGATTGCAAATGCGGGACCGCTTGGATTATTAATATTGTTAAACGTTGTTTCCGTCACAGTGACATTCAGATTATTGTTTGTGGTATTTATAACAGCCCCAACAGCACGGGCCCCTCCCGTAATATTATCGAATTTACAATGGTCGATTATCACCCATGGGTTTCCAGGGAGTGATGCCATAGTCCCAAAATCCAATACGTGAGCGCTCATCCCGGTATCGGCCGACATGGTAAAAGTAAGATACTCAAGTCGAACATTTATTAAGTAAAGCAGCGAACCTGTCGTGGACAGTATGGTTGGCGATGCTGAAAGTTCTGTTGTCGATCTGCTTGTTGTTTGCAACTGACCATTAATCGTAGAGCCCTCTGGCAAATTGAACGAAGTAGTTATTGGGTAAGTACCGGAACTCAGCCAAAGAATACGGTTTTCCATTTGGTACATACCTGACCCATCAAATGTGCATGCATTTTTCCAGGACATGCAGTTATTAAAAGATTTTCCGGTTGGGCTGAAGAAGCGAATATCTTTGTACACCCGGAAATATGTTCTTGTACTTGAAACCGTTTCCCCTATGGAATTGGTCGCAGTTATGGTTTTCGGATTCGTTGTAAAAGCGTTGGGCTGCGCTGGGTCAACCAAGTTTACTACTTCGCTTGTTGGTGAGCTGCCATTTATTGAGTACAAAACGCCAACATGGTCATCGCTAGTGATAAGACTATCGTCCTCCGTTCCCGGCAACCATGCTACGGTTGGCGCTGCGACCTCAATTGCGAACTTTACCATATAAGTTGAAAGATTGCCCGCCTTGTCAGTGGCTTTCAGGGTTACCGTAGTGGTCGCATGGTTTGCCATGGCCGGAATCGAAATCGAAAAGGAACCTGGTGTAGAAACGGCCACGGGGGCTTTCGTCGTACCACCGCTGAGTTCCCACGTGGTCGAAACCAGTCCGCTGACGTCATCGGCCATCGTACCGGACAAGGTGGCTGTATTCGCATTGCTCAAATTAGTCGTAGACCCGTTTGCTTTGCCGCTTACGGTAATAATGGGAGCCGTTCCGTCAACGTTGATGGTGAAAGAAGCGGCGGCACCGAGCACCCCAGCAACTTGATCCCGTTGCCGCACGGTCAACTTATAAGATCCATCCCCAAGCGTGACCGCTGGCTTGTAGCTCGTGGTCGTCAGAGTCGTATCTTTTGATCCATCCGGTCCGTCCAGGGTTGCAGAGTACGAAGCGATTCCACCATTGGTTGTTGAAGGAGTCCATGACCAAGTCGGCTGGCGATTCGACGTGAAGGTGTTGTTGTTACCGGAAAATGTGACCGCGTCAGGTACTTTCGTGTCCAGGATAAGCGTGTCTGCCGCGGGATTGGACCAATTTCCTGCCTTATCCTCTTCCTCGACGGCGAACACATTGGAGCCCTCGGATAATGCCGTGCCAACGGCGGAAGGCAAATTCGTTATCGTCCAGGCTCCGGAATTCACTTTCCATCTGTAGTTCCCGCTCAACCCGCTACCTCCTGTGCCATCGGTATTAGCCGACCAAGTCCATGAAGCCAGGCTTACATTGGTTGGTGAGGACGGATTCGAAAGGGACGTAGGAGGGGCCGGAGGAGTACTGTCGCGCAGGATCGATAATTGGGCTTCTCCGGCATTCTGAAGGTTATCCGTAGCGACCACTCGAATCAGGACGGTGGAGGCGTTCGCGAGCTTTAGGTTGGGGATTACCCATGCCCCACCACTGCCGACCGGGATGGAAGATAGCGTACCTCCGTTGAGGGAGTACTCCACCTTCTGAATCGGATTCGATCCGCCGGAAGAGCCTGAGATTCGCACCGTATCCGAAGGGGTTATAAATAGGCCGGAAGCTTGCGGTAGCAATATCGTAACCGTAGGCTTGGTCAAATCGTACTTGATCGCCAGCTTCGCCGCATCCGACCAGTTCCCCGCCTGATCCCGCTCGGCGACGAACAAGGTATATGTCGTTCCCGAGGCCAATCCATCCTTCAATGTGAACGTCGTGTCCCGGCTTTGGGTGGCACCTTGGGAAAAATCGGCATCGCCCAGTTTGTAACGGAAATCCCCTGATCCCCCGCCTCCGCCGGTGGCCCAATGCCAAACCGGGGAAAGGCTGGTGGATGCGGGCCCGGTCAATACGGGCGCCAATGGCTTCAGGGTATCCAGGTTGACCACGATGGAGGCGGTTCCCTGCCTGCCGGAACCATCCTTCGCGGTCCGGGTAATCGTATTGGCTCCGACCTTCAGGTTTTCCTTCGGTAGGGTATCCTGCAATGCGCCATCCACGGTCCACCTCACGGTGATCGCGGTCTGGTTGGTATAGGAATTGTTCGCGGGCGAAATAATGGCGATCCCGGGACCTTTGCCGACGCTGACATTCCGCGTGGCGATGGCCTCATTGCCTTCGGTGTCCCGGACGAAGAGTTTGAGTTGATATTCCTTCTCTAGCGTGGCATGGAAAGTCAGGGATTTGACCGTGGAGCTGGAATCGTCCCAGCCGGGGTTTCCATCCAGATCCCATTTGAATTCGGCGATGCCCCCGAATTCCTGGGTGATAACCGGAACGATTGCGAGCGAATCGCCGATCGCGAGAGAAGTGTCGCTTCCGAAGGCGATATGGGGAATGTCCCGCTTGACGGTGAAGCTGACGCTATCCCTTTTCGAGCTGTCCGCTTGGCTGGTTGCGAAAATCCAGGCCGTCCCGCTCTCGACAGCGGTGACTATGCCGGCTTCCGATACCGTGGCGGCCAAGGAATTGGAGGATTTCCAAAGGATCTCCTGGGGAGCGGTTGCGGGAAAGACTTTTCCGGTCAAGGCGACGGAGGGCCCACCAGCATAAATTTGCTGGTTCGACCTGGGCGCGATGCGAACGCTATCGATCTTGCCTGCATCCACTATGGTTACGATGAGCGTATCCGATTTGGTGGCATCCGCCGTCGATTTCGCCACAACATGCGCGGTGCCCACGGCCAATGCCTTGAGGGCGGATCCATTCAGGACCGCCAGCGTCGGTTCGAGCACGGACAGCTCCACGTTCTGGATCGCTTGCGACGGGGATACATCGACGGCGAGGACTTCCGATATGCCGCCCAGATAAATCGTAATCGGGTTTTTCTTGAATCGGACCTTGTCGATGGAAACCGGGTCGGATACCACAACGACGGCGGAAATGCTCAGCGATGGTTTTTCCTTCGAGGTGGCGATCAGCTTGGTGACCCCTTTGGAAATTCCCGATACGTTGCCATTGGAATCGACTTTCGCGATCGTGGTCGTTTCCACGTTCCAGCTGACGGCATTACTGGCATTACTGGGAGAAGCCTTGACGGCCAGGTTCCCGGGGGAGCCGCCGGCGGCCAAGTTCAGCGTATCGTGATCGAAGGCCAGGGATTCCGGAGTACGGTTCGATGGGTTTACGGTCACGCTGATGGTCATTTGAGTCGAAGGTGAGACTTTTAATTGCGCCTTCAGCACCGCGCTGCCCGGCAACAAAGCCTTGATGAAGTCCGGTCCCGCGTAAAGCACGCCGGGATTGGACGAAGTCCAATTCACCGATTTATCGCTGAGCGCCGGAGGGCCCACGGTTATGGCGGGATATTTCAGGGAGTCGCCCGACGCCATCATCAGTTCATGGATGTCGGAAGTAATGGCTGCATCGGGAACGATGACGACGATGTTCGCGTCGGTCTGATCGGATGTCCCGTCGTATTTCTTATCCACCTGGTAGACCAATTGGCCGCCATCGAATCCGAAAATCTGGATTTGGGCTTTTCCTCCGTCCCATCCTTTTACGTCGAGATTGCGGATCTTCGAATGGCTGTCGACCTTTCCCTTGACCACCGTATCCAGCAGATTGCCTTGCGGGTCCTTGAAGACGATGACGACGGAATCGAATTTAGAGAGCGAATCGTAAAGCGCGTCGAAGCTGACCGTGTCTTCGACCTTGTTATTCTGGGCCAACTGGCATGCCCAGAGGACCATTAAGAAAAGGAGGGCCAGTATCGGGAATCGCAATATTCCGCTGCGTCCCTTGCGAAGCGAATGTTTAATTGCGCGCATAGTCCCCCATCCCAATTTCATTGCCCGACCGTATGGGCATGCACCGCCGTTTTCGGGTCATTGGTCAACAAGAAGTAAGCTCCCACTCCCGCTGCAACCGTCACCACCGCGGCTCCCGTCCAGATCCACGCCGTCCCTCCCGAAGAACCCTCTTTGGGGCTCGGCTTCGGGGAGTGGCTCGTATCCGGCTTAGGATCTCCTCCTCCCGTGGGATGAAGCGTCAATTGCATCCGGTTCTGTTCGAACTCCTCCTGGATGTTCTTGAAGATCATGTAAATCATGTCGCTCGCATACATATCCATGATCTTGGCCGTAGGCTCGACCATGAGCAGCCGATGCATGTAATACTTCCCCTTCTCGCGCGTCTCGTACTGGGCCGCATACATCACCCCCAGATGCTTGAAGATGAAAACGCTATCCTCATGACGATATTGCCGGGTGTCCTTCAAATTGTTTTCTAGGAGAACGATGGCCTCATCGAAATCCCCGTCCAGATAAAGCTTATGCACCTTGGCCGAATCGACCTTGGGCGGAACGTTGGGATCGACAGAAACCCGGGGCGCAGGGGACGCGGAGGCTTTGGGCCTGGACCGCGTGGAGGCGGGGGCGGGCGGGTTCGCGAAGGACGCAGCAACCGCGAGCATCGTCAATACCGGAGCGATGGCCGGAGTCGCGAAACGAAATTCGCGCGCGCAAGCCCAAGATTTCATGAGCCCCAAGGGTGATTTCCAAAAATTCATGCCATGTCCTTCAGCGAGTTCAAATGGTAGCGCAAAAGCATCCCCCGCAGGGACCTGGGTCGGTTCGGGGTTCGTCGATGCCATGGGAAATAAAGTAACCCCTTGAAAGTCGTGCAAGTTTGACCGACATCACACTTGCAACCGGGATGGGCTCACAAATTGGTGGTTCAGGCCAATTATCGGCCCGTATAGATTTTTAGAGGCCGAAATCTACACGGGTGATTGGCCCGTTCCAATCCCTATGCACGAAACTGACCCAAGCCGAGGGGGGTATCTGGGCCTTTTGTCCGGGGAGCGGGGTGAAAAAGCCCCCTAGGTCAAAGCTGAAGGCTCCGGAATAAGATCCGTCTTTGAACACCATTTTTTGCGCGGCAACCAGATCACATTGGCCTCCGGGTCATCGGAGCCAGCCTCGGCAGCTAAAACGTGCAAGGGCAAACGTACCCACCCCGCTTTCCAGGTTCCGGTAAATCGAAAGGTGCACTCAACGGGTAAGCTAGCCAAGCCATTGCGCATGGACGGTTTTCCAGTCCGGAAGGCCAACCCTCCAGTCGATGGGGCTTCCAAGCCGGGAATGGGATGGTATCGAACATGCGGGATGGATCGCCCTTTGGGTTCCAGCCCGGATTTAGCAGAGAGTAGGGATTCGAATGGGGAGGACGGCGAGGACGCCTTGTCCGCGAGGACCCGGAATTGGAAGGCGGCGGATTGAAAATTGCCCGCATGTAGGAAAGCCTGGTAACCGCCAGTCCCGCCACGGAGGTCATGGGCGGATATCGTGCGCCACAAATCGAAGACCTGGTAGGATTTCGCGCGGGGAATCCCGGGCCGGGGCGGTTTCGGCTTGGGCGGATCGGCAAGCGGCATTTTACCCTCATCTTCGCGTATGGCATTGAGGATGAGTTTGCCGGTTTCCATGGAAGACAGCACCAACCCTAAGTTCCTGGAATTTTCGGAGAGCCTGCGCCTTCACGAATGGTGCGCATTCCGGGCGGTAAATCAGCTTGCAGTTGTAGTTCAACTGGTGGAAAGAAACCGGGGCTAGCCGGTTTACGGCAACTCCACCTTGGATACAGCGCCCAAATGTTCGCCGGAAAAAAGATATATGGAGTAAGTCTGGTTTCCCTCGAAGTTATGCCCTTCGTTCACATCCAGGGAGAAAAACCCATACATGGTCCCATCCGCAGCCTGATTGGCTGGTAGGATGGGAACGGTGGTACGTATCACGATCGGAGTAGGAACGCGCGTTCCTGTTGCCAAGATGTGGAAGGAAAGTTCCGTAGCGGGTTTGCCTCCCGGCAGAAGCGGGGGTAAGGGTAACCTATAGGCTACGTACAGATCCAGCCGGTCCAAGGAGGTGAACGGCTTCTTTGGGGGAGGCACGATGACGGCGTTGATGCCTGGCGCATCGGGTAGTGAGGGGGATCCGGGCTCCCGTTCCGCCCTGCGGGCTCGCAAGACATTGTACTGCGGAGCGGCGGCTTTGGCTCCTTCCGCTGCTTCGGCCGCGAACAGGGCTGAGTTCACGCGTGCGACTTCGGAGCCCACACGGATTTTCACCCTGTTAGAGACCCGATTCAGAAGAATGCCGGTTACCAGGTAATCGGCAGCGCGGCGCGGGATTCCGAGGCGCTCGAAAAGGTCTCCCGCCGTTCCTCTAAATGATAAACCCTCGGGCGGGAGCGAGGCATTGGGATCAATCTCTACCTTCTTGAACTTCTGCTCTGTCAATTGATCGGCATAGAATGCTCCGGTTGCGATATCCATCACGGCGATCAATCCAAAGTATTGGAGAGTACGATCTCTCAACTCCAGTCTCTCCGCAACGTTGAGGCAGGATACGGGAAATCGGGTATCCTTGTCATACGCGACGTAATCAGGCCCACCCAAAAAAAGCCCTTGCTGACCGGCATTGGCCAAGCGATATCCCGCTTCGCTGAAGTTCTTACCCGGACTCGTGAAATAATCCCGGCTATCCATTCCCAAGACATCATTTTGCATTTTGCCCATACCCGTTGAAGATTTTGGCGCGGCTTTACCGGTTTGCGGCGCACCGCCGCATTGGGAGACGCCAAGTGCCAGGCAAAGCCAGGCCAGACGAATGCGAGTCAGTTCCATCGTAACGCCTTATTCCAGTTCCACTGTGAGATCACGAAGGTCTCGGGCCTTGATGTAGTCGGAACATTCGGGGCAATACCCGATGGTGGCTGAACTCGGATCGGATCCCGAATTCTCCCCGAACATGATGCAGGTACCGGCCTGCCCTTCGTAGCTGGGGAGCCCTTTCTCCACGTCACTGAGGCCATAAGCGCAATGCGGTCCGCTGTGGCCATGTGCCGTATATACGTGTCCTAGAGACCCTTTACTTGCATAGGCAGGGTCCGATTCATTTACTGTCTTGGGCATCGGCAAGCCCTTTGGAGGCTTTTTGGAACCGAAAACCGTTTGGCCCATGCTGTGGCCGAGTTCGTGTAGCAATACATCCACAAAGCTTTCCGGCGATTCGGAATTATACACGACCAGGTTTTCTCCGGTTTGGGCTCCTTGACCTGCCAAACCTAAGCCTTCGGACGGGGCTTCAAATCGCATGCGTATCTCGATCGGGCATTTTTCCGTGGTAACCAAATCGCCCACGAGGTTGCCGGGATCATCAGGATGGTCTGACGGAAGCTCTATGCCGAATTCCTCCAAACTGGTGAAAGTGATGCTCTTCAAGGAGAGGGTACCGCTTCTCGCCTTACCGCCTGAAACAGCGGGATGTTTCGGATGATTAGCAGAATCGATTTTGGCGGTCCAGGTTAGAAGCTTCATGGAGTCCTGCCCGTTTTCCGCGGACTTGGGCAGGTAATAAACACCGTACCAGTCCCGGACCAGTATTCGCAGGTTCTTGGATTTCATATCTACGGATTCATCGATGAGGTTGGGATTAAAACTTTCGTAAAAGAAATTCCGATTGCATAGCTTGAGCCCAATCGAGCGCGGCGACATTCCTTTATCGAAAATCTTGGGGTAGGATTTGAATGTGTGATCGGTAAGGAGATAGGCTCGCTTGCCTGATTTCAGGAGCAATTGCTCCTTGGAGAACACCGAACTGCCAGGGGCTTCGGCTTCGGTGAAAACGTGGGATCTGTACAGCTTATATTCTACGAACACACGGCCTCCCCGCTCCTCCAGGCGCTTGAGCATAGGAGCGGGGAAATCCATCACTTTACTTCCGTCCACATCGGCGCGCTCTTCGAAAGGCATGAAGTCAGGCGCCATAATCTCGTAGTAGAGTTTACGCCAATTGACGACCTTGGCATTGGCATCCGTTTTACCCTTCCCTAGGCCAACTTCAATCTTGAAGCTATCGCCCCCCGCCAATCCGCAGGCTAGCACCACCGTGGCCTTACCGCCCTTCGCCTCGGTCTCCAATTCGGCAACGCCGTCCTTGAACTCCGTCAGCTTTCCTTTCGCGTCAGGCTTTAATCCCGCCTTCGGCTCATTGCGCTTGCTGTTGTCCTTCCCGGCCGTCACCTTCCAATACACCGTGGCCCCGTTGGATCCGCCTTCGACTTCGATCTCCAAAGTGCGCTCCGGCCCTTGGCCCGGCTTGTCCGCTGCGAGGTTCACGTACTGCTTCACCTCTTCGCTATCCTTAACACCTACCCACTTCAGCTTCCCAGCCCCCTGTGGCCCCGACCCCTTCCTCTCCACCACCAGGTTGTCGTAGAACCTGCACTTGAACCCCGGCGACCTCCGCTCCCCCTTCAACCCCGCCTGCTTCTGGCAGGGCATGATCTCGCCCTGCTTGCACGGGTAATGGATCGGGAAATTCTTACTCACCTTTAGAAGCAGAACCGCCACCCGCCGGTTCGTCTCGCAAGCGCCTTGCGTATTATCGATCAGGTTGAACTCGCTGCACCCCGTAAACGCCTTACCGTCGATGGTATCGAATTCCTTCACATCGCAAGCAGGCGCCCCATTGGATTCGAAGTAGGCCAGGAATATGGCTTCGCGCGTCTTCGCATCGGCCGCGCCCGTCGCCCCCAGCCCCTGTTCCCCTTGGAAATCCTTCACCGCCGACCGCGTCTTCGGCCCATCTTGCCCGTCGATGGAGCCCGGATCATGTCCCAGGTGCTTGAGCAATTCCTGCACGGCCGCGAGGCCCCATTTCTCTTCGCTATAAAGTTCTTCCCAGGGTTTGGCCTCTTTCGCAAGATAAGCCTGTACGGACTTGGCCCGGCGCTCGGAAAGCGTCTTGTTGCTCCCTTCGTCGCCTACCGCATCGGCATGCCCGAATACGGCCAGCTTGCAATCGGAATGCTTGGCCTTCCAGTCCTTGACCGCTTGGCCCAGGGCCCTGAGGTCGCCGGCTTGGGAAGCGCGGATAAAGCTTTTGCCGGTGGCGAAGGTGAGGTTCTGGAGGATATGCATCTCCAGCACCCTGTCCGCCATCTCATCCACCACCCTCGGCGCTTTCGATCCATCCAACGGCTCCGCTTCGGAATGCCGCGCGATGAAGTAATACTCCACCCTTTGCAAATTGTTCCCGTCTTCGTCCCTGAAGTTCGGGATATACACGGGGATCTTCAGCGTCGCCTTCCCGTCTTCGGCCATGGCTTCGCCTTGGGAAATCCGCTCGGGCCCTTTCGGGGTTTTCGCGAAGAGTTCGAAGGCGACCCTTTTCTTATGCGCTACCTCCGGAGGCAGCTCCAGCTCGACCGAAATCGGCGACTCCTCGTTGAAACCCACCTTGTCCGCCTCCCATTTGGGATTGAAAAGTCGGGCCGATTTCGGCTTCGGTTTTTCCGTCGCGGGGGCAAGCGCATCTGACTCGGCGGAAGCGGCCTCGTTGGACTGGGGACGAGGGCCGGAACCCAAGCGCAGATCGATTTTGCCTAAGGGCTTGAAGAAAGAATCGGGGGGCATGGCAGGAGGGAAAGATACTACCGCCGGCATATCGGAACGGTGACCAGGCTCACGGGACGATTCGGCCCCTTCGCGGTTCCGGGGAATCGGGGGATGAAATGCTAAATTGCTTGGTAGCTATGCCACCCAAGGATCCGGACCTCAAACGGGAACAGACCCATCACCCGCGCCAATTCGCCGGGAACACCTACGCCTATCCCGTCATCTCGCGCCGCTCGGGCGGCGTGTCCTTCGGGGTGAACCTGAATCTGGACAAGGCCTGCAACTTCGATTGCCCTTATTGCCAAGTGGATCGGACGGGAGAGAAGCCGCGGCAAGCCATCGTGGTACCGGCGATCCGCAATGAGCTTTCCCATATGCTCGACGCTTGCGATGCCGAGGGCGTCTGCCGCCTCCCGAAGTTCGCCGGGCTTCCCGATGCGGCCAAGCGCCTGCGGGATATCGCGGTGAGCGGCGATGGCGAACCCACCATGGTCCCGGAGTTCCCCGCGGTCTGCGCCATGCTGGCCGAACTGCAAGCTTCGCGCCCGGAACTGGATTTCAAATTGATCCTGATCACCAATTCGACCTTGCTCGATCGGAAAGGCGTGCAGCAGGGGATCGATAGCCTGCTGGCGGTCCGGGGCGAAGTATGGGCAAAGCTGGATGCGGGCACGGAGGCGTGGTATCAGCGCATCAACATTTCCAAGGTGACTCTGGATCGCGTTGAGGCGAACCTGATTGCCTTGGGCAAACGGCATCCTTTCAAAATCCAATCCTTGTTCTGCGCCCTGGACGGCGAAGCGCCTTCCGGTATGGAGATGGATGCCTATCTGGAACGCTTGATAAGGATCCGCGCATCAGGAGCGGAGATCCTGGAGGTGCAATTGCATACCTTGGCCCGTAAGCCGGCGCAGGCTTCCTGCGCGCCGGTGGATGCCGCCTTCCTGCTTGGCCTCGCGGAGCGCATCCGCGCCGAAGCCGGACTTCCCGCCCGCGTCTACGGGGTCGAGGACTGATGCCCTTGGCCCTCTTGCTCCTCCAACTCGTCAACTTGGTTCTGGGGGCGGCCACCCTGTGGATCCACTTCCGCGCCCCTCTGTTATGGGACGATCAAGCCATCGTCTTCGCAACCTGCGCCGGAACCCTCGCGGCCTGCGTTACCGCCTTGCTGCTTGGCTTGGTCTTGCTTTTCGGCTCGGAAACCAAGTGGGGATCGATATTGCTGAACCTGGTTTTGATTTTGGGATTCGCGGGCCTGCAGGGATATTACTTGTTCTTCACGGGACGGGATATGGGAGTGCTCCGCATCTTGAAAGCCAGGCTGGGCGGTGGCTGAGGTCTTTTCCGAATCCTGGTTCTACGCTCCCGATTTGAAAGTCCCGGGGAATCGCTTCCGCCTTCCCGAAGAGGAAGCCCATCATTTACGCAAAGTGTTGCGCCTGCGCATAGGTACGCCTGTGATCGCCGGCAACGGAAGCGGGCTTGCCTTCTCGTGCGCGACGCGCGAGGCCGGTAGCGGCGTGGAACTGGAAGCCATCGCTCCGGTGGGCCCGCCGCAAGAGCAACCGCGCATCAACCTGGTCCTTAGCCTGCTCAAGGGTCGCGACCTGGAAGAGCCCGTCGACGCCCTTTGCCAGCTCGAGATCGCGCGGGTTTCCATCGTCATAACGGATCGTTCGCAGGAATTCAAGGGGCAGGATCATTCCCGCTTGGTGGAACGCCTACGGGCCAAGGCGATCGTAGGGCTTAAGCAGTCCAAGAAGCCCTGGCTCACGGTCATCGAAGAACCGCAGAGCTTGGAAAGTTGGCGGGAGAAAAATCGGGCTTCGAATCTGGTAACCCTCCACCCCGGCGAAGATCGCCTGCCTCCCGTCGGAAGCGAAATCGCCTTATTATGCGGCCCGGAAGGCGGCCTCTCTGATCGCGAACTGGGTTGGCTGGAATCGCAGGGCGGCTACCGTATGGGACTGGGACCCACCCGTATCCGGGCGGTCCATGCGCCGATCTTAGCCTTTGGAAAACTGCTCGGGCTCAACCCTCCGGTTGCCGCGCATTAGGCATTGGTCTGCTTCCGCGCCCGATACAGCAGATAAAACGGCGCCGCCGCCAGCGAGACGGCCAAGATAACCAGATGCACCAGCACCAGCACCTCGCCTCCCCCCGAGGTAACACCCAGGGTACGGTAGATGATCTTGCCGGCGGCCTCCCCCACCCCCAGGCCCGAAGGCGAGATGGGAAGCCCGTTGATCATGGTAAAGGTGGGAACCACGAATCCCTGGACCCTTAAGGGAAGATCGATCCCCAGAGAGCGTGCGCTGAAGTAATAGAGGAGGATGAGGCCGCAATCCACCGAGATGCCCAACAGCAGAGGCAACAACAGCGGCCAGGGGCGCTCGCGGTAGACGATCAAGGATTCGGCCAGGGATCGGAAAAAGCGGCCGCCGGGCAATCGCCCCAGGCGCGGATGCTTAAGGAAAAAGTCGGACCAAGGCGAGAAGAAAAGCGCGACGGCGGCGGTGAAGACCAGGAATACGCCGGCGTAGAAAAGGCTGTTGGCCCGCAAAGAAGCGGAGCCCCGCCATAGGCTGACGTTGATGGCGGTCATGGCCATCGCCACGCACAACAGCGCGTACAGGCCGATGAAACGATCCATGGCCAGGGTGGTAAGAGCCAAGGCTTTGTCCCGATCGTCGTGCTCCCGGAACAGGTAATACCCTTTGATCAGATCGCCGCTTGTACCACCGGGAATCAGGCTGTTGAAGAAGATGCCGATCATGTGCAGGCAGAAGATGCGTCCCGGTTTCGCCTTGAGGCCCGCCAGCAGCAGCAGGATATACCACCGCGCCCAGGATGCCGTCACCACCATGGTCAGATACACACCCAGGGCCGAGGCCAAAAGGAACGGGTGACGAACGAAGGCTTCACCCACGAGGCGGGGATGGAGCGCCCCGGAATGGATCAGGGCCCATATGGCCGCCCCGCCCAGAACGAACTTCAGGGCATGCTGTACCGGGGTCGGGATGCGGAATCGGCGGCGCGGTGGCTTCGCGGGTACCTGGGAGGCCGCGGGCGCTCGGGAAGTATCAGGCATTGCCCTCGCCGACCGACGTTGAGCCCACTTCGGCCCCGGCGAACAGATCTTCGGGCTCGAGGGGGGCTGCGCAGAATGTGCGACGGTGGATGGGCGTTAGCCCGTGCTTGCGGATGGCGTCACGGTGCATCTGGGTGGCGTAGCCCTTGTGGGAATCGAATCCGTATTCGGGATAGCCCGCATGCAGTTCCACCATCTGGCGATCGCGGGTGACCTTGGCCAGGATGGAGGCCGCCGCGATGGAGGCGGAACGGCCGTCTCCCTGGACCAGGGTCCGCTGCGCCCAGCGGATATCGGGAATACGTTGATTGCCGTCCACCAGCAATAGGCCGGGCGGAATCCCCATGGCTTCCAGGGCCCGGCGCATCGCCAGCAGGGAGGCGCGCAGGATGTTGAACCGATCGATTTCTTCCGGCGAGCACTCCCCCACCCCGTACGCGAAGGCGCGCGCGCGGATTTCCGCATGCAGTTCTTCCCGCACGGGTTCGGAGAGCTTCTTGGAATCGTTCAGGCCCCGGATGGGCTTGGCGTTGAAATCGAGGATGACGCAGGCCGCCACCACGTTGCCCGCCAGCGGGCCGCGGCCCACTTCGTCCACGCCGCATAGGACGGGGAACTCCGGTAACAAGGCGGTGTCGAATTCCCACAATGCATCGCGCTTGCGGCCCATGGGATTAATGATAATTAATCAATCGGCGCCGGGCCGAATGACTTCCCTCACGGCCCGGACGGCAGCGCGGCCAGGAAATCTGAAACATCGGCGGCCCGGGAAGGATCGTCGCCGGGAAGGGGGCGGATGGCGCCGGTCGCGAAAGCGCGGATCACCTGCCAATACCATGCGTGTTCTTGCTTCAGGACCAAGGCCCCGACTTCGTCGGCGGTGCTGCCCGGCGGCACGGGCACAATGCGTTGCAACAGGATCTGACCCTCATCGTACCGCGCATTGACCATATGGATGGTGAGGCCGGTGTATTGGCAACCGCGCGCCACCACGCCTTCGTGGACCTTATGCCCGTAATAGCCTTGCCCCCCGAAGGCAGGCAAAAGGGCGGGATGGATATTGACCACCCGGTTCCGCATCCGGGCCAGCACTTCGGAAGGGACCGGCTTCATGTATCCCGCCAGGACCAGCAGATCCGCCTTGTGCTCATCGAGAAGGGCGGTCATGCGGGCCACGGCCTTTCCCTCCCCGCCTTCGGATTGGGCCGAAACATGGTAGGCTGCGGCCCCGCAGGCGCGGGCCTTTTCCAAAGCCCCGGACTTGCTGTTGTTGGATAGGACGAAGGCGATTTGGACCGGCAGCTCACCGGAGCGGATGCGGTCGATCAAGGCCTGTAGGTTGGATCCGCCTCCGGATGCGAAGACGGCGATGCGATAGGCGCCCATGGGCTAGAGGGTACTTTTATCGGCGTCGGTCGTAAAGGGATTCGGCCGCCGGCCGGCCTTGCGAGGGACCCCTGGGGATCCCTTCGCGCGGCAGGTTCAGGCCTTGATAACCGCTTCGGCCCTGGGCGTCGGCGTTTCGGCCAAGGGAGCCGCTTCCCGCACGGTTTCCTGATGGGAATGGCTATGCGAGGAGGCCGGGCGCGCCTTGGCCGCGTATCCGCTCGCCTCTTGCGGCGCTCCATGGCGCTTGAACAGATGCTTGACCAAGGTGCCCGCGCCGCGCAGGACGCGATAGCGTTCGCGGCTGTTGGTGAGGGCCATCTTGGCCTGCTTGGCGATATAGGCCGGGCGCAGGTAGAATTCGCGGCGGGCGCGATCGCAGAAGTCCACCAGGTCCTGGGAGGTGAGCCCCTTCCGGATGACGGTGGTGTTGTGCTGCCCGTCCTTGTCCAGCCATTGATCGTAATCCTCGCTGGCCAGCTCGCCGCGGGAACGCGCCTCATCGTAGGCGGTGGTGCCGGGGTAGGCCATGATGGGATAGAACTGGGCCGTGTTGGGATTCAGCTTTTTCGCCATCTCAAGGGTGCCGTTCAGGGTTTCTTTGGTATCGCCAAGGTTACCCACCATGAAACAACCGTGGATGAGGATGCCGGCCTTGTTGGCGGCGTCCATGAACTTCTCCGACATGCCGCCGGCCAGGCCCTTCTTCACGTTCTTCAGGACTTCCATCGAGCTCGACTCGAATCCGACGCACAGTTCGCGGCAGCCGGCCTTCTTCATCACGTCCAGCACTTCGTACTTCACGTCCGCGCGGGCATTGGCGGACCAGGTGATCTTGAGGCCGCGGTTGATGATCTCCTGGCACAGCTCGGCGGTGCGGGAGGGATGGGCGGTGAAGGTATCGTCTTCGAAGAAGATCTCGCCCAGGTCCGGGAACTCGGCCTTGATGTAGGCCATTTCGTCCACCACGTCCTTGATGCTGCGCTTGCGGTAGGTATGGCCGGTCAAGGTTTGCGGGATCACGCAATAGGTGCAACGGAAGGGGCAACCGCGGCCCGAGAGGATCACGATGAGCGGGTTGATGTTGGCGCCGTAGAAATAACGCTTGTAGCAGGAGAACAGGTGCTTGCGGTAGACCTTGCTGACCCAGGGCAGGGTATCCAGATTCTCGATCTTGGGGCGCTCCGGATTGCGGACCAGTTCTTCGGCTTGTCCCTCGCCTTTACGCCAGGAAATGCCCAGGATCTTGCGCTTTTCCTCCGGCCCGTCGCCGCGGAGATGGCGGACCAGCTCGCGGGCGGTGTAGTCCGCCTCGCCCGAGATGACGTAATCGACGGCCGCCTCGCGCTCGAGGATTTCCACGGGCTCGGCGGTGGCATGGGTGCCCATCATGGCGATTTCGCAGCCGAGGGCCTCTTTAAGGGCCTTGCCGACCCGCATATCGTTATTAATGGAGGGGGTGCTGGTATTGAGTACGGCCAGTTGCGGCTTGAAGTCCTTGACCCGATCCAGGGTCCCCTGCAGATCCAGATCCATGGCCGGCGAGTCGATCACCATGATCTCGTTCCCGTCCTCTTCCACGCAGCCGGCAGCATAGGCCATGAACATGGGCCAGTACAGGGTGCTCGACTTCGTGACACAAGGGCTCCTAGATTCCCGGGAAAACATGGGAAAATAAGGAGGGTTCAAGAACAGGACCTTCATAGGCAAAGCCTCCGCAAAAAAAAAGGCCGGGAAACAGGTAAACGGCTGGCCCGAGTTACCCCTAACGGGGGCCGGGCCCAAACTACCATGTTCGGACGGCAATTCCAAATATACCCGATGGGCCTGGTCAGCGCGCCCTAAATCGCTGCACGTCTGCTTTGTCCAAGACCCCAAGATCCCATGCGAACTCGAATTTTGCGAATTTTGAACCCGCTTCGATGCGCAAGCGATCGATTCCGGAGGCCAAGACATGCAATCCGACGTAGGCGGCCGGATGGAAGTCGCGCTCCATCAAGGCATTATGATCCCAAAGGCTGGCGGTCTCCATTCCCACGATACCCTGCAATGCGATGAATGCCCCCCAATGCCAAAGGCGGATATTGCGCTTCCCCATCAAATCGGTACGGTTCTCCAAGGTAAGGATGCATTCGCTTTTCCCCCGGAAGGCATCATGGCCGAACCCCCTCAGGGTATTGGATCCTCCCGCATGGAAGCGGTCATAGCGTCCGAAGGTCTGCCCCAAGGTTCCGTCCCGGTATTGATAGAGGGCCATGGCCACGGCGGTATTGCGCCGCTGCCAGGGAAGATAGAGGCGGGAATCCGAAAGCCATTCGCGGTAGTCGGCGGGGCCGCCCAGAAAGCCGCCGTTCTGGGTCACGCGCGCTTCCTGGTACCATCCTTGCCGGGGCAGATGATGGCGATCGCGGCTGTCCCAACGCCCGCCCAGGGCTAGGCGGGGGACCCAATCGCCATTGGGCCGGAGCACCACGACGCTATCGCTCGCGGCGGCAGCCATGTGGAAGAGTTCCCCCGCCGCTATAAGAAAAGCCGGTTCGGGCCAGCCCCATTGCTTCATTCCCAACGCTAGATCAAGCTTGGTCCGCCAGCTATCCTCGTGGAAGGCCTCGAAATCGTTGTAGCTATCCACCCTCAGGACCGCGAGATCGTATTGCAAGGGCAGGGGGCCCAGGCGCGTGGAGGTCAGCGAAGCCTGGGCCTCGGTGGTGCCGCCGAAGCGGGTGATGAATTCGGCGCGTATCCCCTGGCCGAGGAAGTTGAGCGAGGCCAGGGCCGGGCCCAGGCTCAGTCCGTCCTGATCGGTTTTGGCCAGGGCCACGAAAGGGATATAGGGCGGCAATTCGCGGAAGCGGTAGGTGAGCGACACCTGGCTGTCACGAACGGCCGTCTCGAGGCGGACTTCCGAGAAAATATCCAAGTCTTCCAGTCGGACCTGTTCCCGCTCCCATTTGGCGCAGGTAAAGCGCTCCCCCGGATGGTTGCGTAACTCCCGCGTTACCACGTCGGCATCGGTGGTCCTCAGGCCCTGGAAATCCTGGAAGGTGACGAGGCGGCCTTCGGCCTCCTGGCAGACGGCATCGGAAACGGGTTCGGGTTCGGGAGCGGGATCGGGGTTGGGGTTGTTATCGGCCGATGCCGGGAGCGCGCAAGCAAGGGCAAAGGCCAGGAGAAGTCCCGCGGCGGAAATCGAAATGCCGGGAAAGCGCGTCTCCGTTGACATGGGGCGGGAAAGCTAGCAAAACGCTTATTAGCTTTCGGCCATGTCGCGCGCCCGCCGCCTATTGGAGCTTCTCGAAATCCTGCGCCGCCACCGCTATCCGGTCACCGGCGCGGCCCTGGCCGCCGAGCTCGGCATAAGCCAGCGCTCCTTGTATCGCGACATCGCCACTTTGCAATCCCAAGGGGCCAGCATCGACGGGGCGCCGGGCCTGGGCTACATCCTGAAGCCTGGCTTCACCTTGCCTCCGCTCATGTTCTCGGACGATGAGATTGAGGCCTTGTCACTGGGCGCGAAATGGGTGGCGGAACGGACCGATGCGGACCTGGCCGGCGCCGCGCGAAGCGCCCTGGCCAAGATCGCCGCCGTATTGCCGCCGCGTCTGCGCGGGGATTTGGATGCCTCCACCTTGATGATCGTCCCCTCGGAGCGGTACGCGGAAACCCGTTTCGGATTGGACCTGCGCATGGCCATCCGCAACGAAAGGAAAATCCGCATCGGCTACCGGGACGCGCGCGAGCAGGTGACGGAACGCGTGGTCTGGCCCTTCGCCTTCGCGTATTTCGATCAGGTACGGGTGGTGACATCCTGGTGCGAAATGCGCCAGGGCTTCCGGCATTTCCGGGCCGATCGCATCGCGTCCCTGGAAGCCTTGCCCGATCGCTATCCGCGCGGCCGCCAAGCGTTGATGGAAGAATGGCGGAAGCTGGAAGGCATCGATCGGCCGGGGGAATAAGCGGTACTAGACGGGAACAGGCGGCAACAGCCTGCTGACAGGAACTGGCAGGGCGTCCGTTTACCTTTATTCCATTGTCCGCAGGTCGCGGCGCATGCAAAGGAAACGGCCATGGCCCCGAAGAATAGCACCCTTATCCTATATGTCGAGAACGTGGCCAAAAGCTGCGCCTTCTATACGGGCCTTTTGGAATGCCCTCCGGCGGAGGAATCCCCGAACTTCGGCATGTTCGCCTTGGAGGGAGGCATGATGCTGGGCCTATGGGCCGCGCATGACGTGGACCCGAAGCCGAAAGCCTCGGGCGGAGGCGCCGAGCTGGCGTTCACCTTGGAAAGCAAGGCCGAGCTGGATGCGCTGCATGCGGAATGGCAGAAGCGCGGCTATGCCATCGCGCAGAAGCCGATGGAAAAGGATTTCGGCTATACCTTCACCGCGCTGGATCCCGATGGGCATCGCCTGCGGGTGATGGTGTTGGCGCGGTGATTGGAGCCCCTCCCCATCACGAGGACGGGAAGGGGTCAACTTTAGGCCTGCAACCACTCGGTGTGGAAAACGCCGGGCTTGTCCACCCGCTCGTAGGTATGCGCGCCGAAGTAGTCGCGCTGGGCCTGGAGCAGATTGGCCGGCAGCGAGGCGCTGCGGTACTGATCGTAATAGGACAAGGCCGAGCTGAAGGCGGGGATGGCGATGCCCGCCTTGCTCGCTTCCGACACGGCCAGGCGCCAATTGCCCTGTCCCTTGCGGATCACCTCGGTGAAATACGGCGCCAGGATCAGGTTGGCGAGGCCGGCATCCGTATCATAGGCCTTTTTGATTTCGTCCAGGAACTGCGCGCGGATGATGCAGCCGCCGCGCCAGAGCATGGCGATGTCGCCGTAGTTTAGGTTCCAGTTGTACTCCTTGGCCGCGGCGCGGAGCAGTTGGTAGCCCTGCGCGTAGGACATGATCTTCGAGGCATACAGCGCGTCGTGGATGGCGGGGATGAACTTGGCCTTGTCGATGCTGAAGTTGCTCTCGGGCTCGGGCAGCTTCGCGGACGCCGCCACGCGCTGGTCTTTCATCGCGCTCAGGGAACGGGCCACCACGGCTTCCATCATGGTCGGGATCGGGATTCCCAGGTCGAGGGCGTTCTGGGACGTCCACTTGCCCGTGCCCTTCTGGCCGGCCTTGTCCAGGATCACGTCCACCATGGGCTTGCCCGTCTCCGGATCTTTCTTGGCCAGGATGTCCCGGGTGATTTCGATGAGGTAGGAGTTGAGCGGGCCCTTGTTCCATTCCGCGAAGACCTGCCCGATTTCCGGCGCCGACATCTTCAGCAGCACCTTCATCATGAAGTAGGCTTCGCAGATGAGCTGCATGTCGCCGTACTCGATGCCGTTGTGGATCATCTTCACGTAATGGCCGGCGCCGTCCGAACCCACCCACTCGCAGCAGGGAATGTCGTTCTTGGGGCCGACCTTGGCGGCGATGGCCTGGAAGATGGGCTTGACCTCGGGCCAGGCCGAGGGCTCGCCGCCGGGCATGATGGACGGGCCCTTGAGAGCGCCTTCCTCGCCGCCGGAAACGCCCACGCCCAGGAAGCGGAACCCCTTGGCGGCCAGGTCCCGGGTGCGGCGGATGGAATCAGGGAAAAAGGAGTTGCCGCCGTCGATGAGGATGTCGCCCTTATCCAATAGGGGCGTAAGCTGGTTGATGAGGTCGTCCACCGCAGGGCCGGCCTTCACCATCATCATGATCTTGCGCGGGGATTTGAGGGCGCCCACGAGCTCCTTGAGGGTATGCGAGCCCACGAGCTTCTTGCCCTTGCCGCGCCGTTGCAGCAATTCGTCCACCTTGGACGTGGTGCGATTGAACACCGCCACGGTATAGCCGCGGCTCTCCATGTTGAGGACCAGGTTTTCGCCCATGACCGCCAGGCCGATGAGGCCGATATCCGCTTGCGCCATATTCATTACTCCGGAATACGTGATTCCGCGGCGGATGCATCCGCGCGGAGAGACGGGATGAAGCGCCCCGCGGGGTTCCACCCCGTCCCAAGGACGCCCCTTAATCCCTTCCGGGCCGCCAAAGGGCGCCCGGGGCGGAAGAGAAAGGTAACTATATCGTAAGGTACCGAAACCGCGAAAGGTTTCCTTGTGCCGGGTTTGTATTTTCCCCGCATTAACCCGATGTCCGTTGGTTCCCGTGTTCGAGGTTCGCCTGTTCACGCGGCCCACGGCGACAGATCCGAAAGGAATTTCATGCAGGCCTTCCGACTCCCCCTCTCCGCATTGACCTTGCTTTTGGCCGGATCCCTGGCGGCTTCCGGCGTAATGGCCAAGGAGGCCAAGGAAGATCCGCGGCCTAAGCGCGGCAGTCTTGATTTGGGCAAAGGTAAGCCCGCCGCCGTGGACGCGGCCAAAATCGAAATGCTCAACGGCGCCTTCGGCAAGGTGGTGGAAGCCGTCTCGCCTTGCGTGGTGGCCGTGAACACCGAGAAGAAATGGTCGGAGCGGGATAACCAGATGCAGCATCCCTTCTTCGAATTCTTCGGCATTCCCAACCAGCAGGATCCGCAGCAGCCCGACAATTCCCCCAAGCGCAACATCCCCTTGGGCGGCGGCTCGGGCTTTATCGTCAACAAGCAGGGATACGTGTTCACCAACGCCCACGTGGTCGAAGGCGCGGACATCGTGAAGGTGAGCCTGATCAACAAGAAAACCTACGTGGCCAAGGTGGTGGGCGTAGATAAGAAGGCGGACGTGGCGGTGCTCAAGATCACCGCGCCGGGCGAAGACCTCCCGGTCGTCGCATTCGGGGATACGCGCAAGCTGGCCATCGGCGAATGGGTCTTGGCCATCGGCAATCCCTTCGGGCTGCAGAACACGGTGACCAGCGGCATCGTATCGGCCAAGGGCCGCCGCGATCAGATGCAGGCGGGCGACGCCTACCAGGATTTCATCCAGACCGACGCGGCGGTAAACCCCGGCAACTCGGGCGGCCCCTTGGTGAACCTGAAGGGCGAAGTGATAGGCATCAATTCCAGCATCTACACCCGCACCGGGGGCTACATGGGCGTCAGCTTCGCAATTCCCATCAACATGGCCGTGAAGGTCGCGGAGGACCTCATCTTCGAAGGCAAGGTGACCCGTGGCTACCTGGGGATCGGGATTGATAACGTGTCCGAGAATCTGGCCGAAGCCATGGGCCTGCCTACCACCGACGGCTGCCTCGTGCGGGAAGTGATGAAGAACGGCCCGGCCGCCAAATCCGGTTTGAAAGAAGGCGACATCATCCTCAAGGTGCAGGGCGTAGCGGTGCAAGACGCAGCCGACTTGCGGAATCGCGTGGCCGATCTCAAGCCGGGCGAGAAATTCGATTTCGAGGTCCTCCGTGACGGGAAGCGCAATACCATGGGCATCAAGATCGGCGCCAAGCCCGAGGACGGAGATAGCTCCGCCGATGATTCCCAGACCGCTCCCGAACCGGACGAAGCCGACGGAAGCTTTTTCTCCAAGAAGCTGGGCATCCATTTCGGCGTCCTGGACAAGGAAACGCGCGTGAAGTATGCCATCCCCAACGATCAAACCGGCCTAGTCGTGACCGGCATCGCCGATGGCTCGAGCGCGGCGGAAAACGGCATGGTCGAGGGCATGGTCATCGGGAATTTCAAGCGGCAATCGGACGCGGCCTTCCAGAAGGTGGACGATCCGAAGAAACTGCTCGCGGTGCTGAAGTCCCTCAAGGCCGGCGAGAAGATCGCCTTCAAGATCTTCTACAAGGGCCGGACGGACTTCATCGCGTTGCAGTCGGAGGAGTAGCTTGATTGATCCTTCGGGGCCGGCGGGGTCCGGGGCGCGGGCCCCGGCGCGACGGCTTCGGGGGAGTCGGCGCCTTATGACCCCGGGCCTTTGAACAAGTGGCGGGATGGTTGAGCCGGGTCAATGCGCGTGCTCGCGGGATTTCCGGTCGCCGAACCCAGGCTTTCGACTGACCGCGAGCGCGCGCTTCCCGCCGCTTGTTCCGCCTCGTCCCCCTGCGCCGCATGCGCCGTGTCCCGCGCCCCGGCCCCCGCCGGAGACGTTGCGCATCGGCAACTCCTCCGATCTTTTTCGCGCGGGTAAGGAAAAGCCGGGAAGCGAAAAGCCACATATGACAAGCATGGACCGAGGGCCACGCACGACAAGCATGGACTGGCAGCCTAATCCGAAGTGGGAACATCTCCCTTTCCTTGCGCTAAAATGCGGCTAAGCTAGGCGGCCCGTAGGGGCCCGGTCGACCGGGCCGCGGTCGCGGGTCGCACGGGGCGAGTGGGAAGCAGAGGGCCTGGCTTCTATGCGGTACGATCGGTCTACTGAAAGCCCGCGTGAAGCGCGGAAGAACGGGGGGCGCGCCTGCGGGCGTCAGCAGGGAAGCCGGGCCCATCGACCGGTTTCAAACGAAACGCTTCCCTCCGAGCCCCGCGCGACCCGCGCCCGAGGCCCGGGCCCCGTTCCCGGAGCTACCTAGATTAGCAGCTTCCCCTCGAAGCCGAACATGATGAACAGCCCCAATCCCTTGGTGATCACCGGCTGCAGATCCCCGTTCGGATTCGCCCGCGTCCACCCGCGTTTACGCTGGTTCGAGCCACCTAGCCAATCCAGGCTCGAATTATCGTAGTCGGCGAAAAGGTTGTCGGCCTCGAAGAAGAAGCGCATGGAATCCAGCGGCCGCCAATGGCTCTTCAGATCCAAGTTGATGCGCACGTCCGTGCGTTGGCGGGAGACGGTGGCTAAATCCGGGTCCACTCCGATGGTCCGCCGCTGGGTGGTCTGCCTGGCCTTGGTGTCGAAAAGCCCGGTGTATTCGTACAGGGGGGTCCCGTTACTGGCGGTATAGGTAAGGATAAAACTGAGCAAAGAATCCCGCCGGGGCAGGAAACGGAGGTTGGAAACCAAATCCAAGCTGCGGTTGGCTTCCCAAGGCAGGAATTGATCGTTGTCCTTCAGATGATAATCGCCTTGCACCACCGATGCGTTCACGTTGATCCCGAGATGGTGGCTGGGCAGCCAAGCGGCGGTAACATTGCCCCCGTTGGCGTACGCATAGTCCGACTGATGGGTTTCTTCGTAGTTCCAGAACACTTCCGGCACTGGCAGAACCGGGTCTTTGTAAAGCCGCGAATAGACGGTGGCCGTCAGCTTAAGCTCATCCTTCCATCCGCTTTCCACGCCTACCTTGCCTTCGGCGCTCGACGTGGTCACCGCATCCACGCGATTGACCCCGGTCGGCTGGATGGCCGTATTGGCCCGGATGGCCGTTTCGGCGTAGCCCAGGGTGGATCCGATGATGGGACGGGTATAGCGTAAAGAGGCCAAGGGAGCGGGGGTATTGAAACCGGGATGGGCTCCGTCCGTGAGGCCTTGATACACCGCGGCGGCCCCTACCGCCGCGTCCCAAGTGCGTTTCTCGCCCGTCGTCCACCTCATCCGCAGCAATGCGGTCCCGAGGGCATAGTCCAAAGGCAAATCGATTTGAGCGAGGCCTAGGCTGATATCCCGGTAATTCCGGGTCTGGTGCAGGTATTCCATATCGAGTCCGTAACCATAGCTGGCGCCCAATAGCTTGGAGTTCGCGTTCCATTGGAAGGAACCGTTCGCCTGGTAATCCTCCACGTCGGCGTCGCCGATCAGATTAGTGACCTGGTCGTTGCCGTCCGCGAAATACCATTCCCCGTAATTGTCACGAAGGTCGGTAGGGGGCAGGGTGTCCCGGAAAGTTTCCTCGCGCTTGCGGTGCAACAGGCTCCCCGCATATTGCAAATCCCCCGACTCGTGGGGGGTCATGGCCTCGTAAGCGTACATGAACGCGTCCTGGCTGCCCTCCACCAGGGTTTGCGGCGTACTATGCGCCCAGTCCGTGGAAACGTCCTGCTGCACGCGATAGTAATCGTTGACGCCCAGGATGCTATGCCGGGAATAGGCTCCCGTGGAATCCCGGTAGTACGAACCCAGGTACCCGTCTATGGTTTTGAACTTGAACGGGTTGTCCAAGGTATTGCAATTCGTATCGCAAGGCTTGCCCCCGGTCTGGAGCCGGGCTTCCTTGGGATCGGTGAAGAAATGGTTCCCCAGATTGGCCAGGAAGGTCGGCTCCAGGTAGCGGCCGCTCATGATGAAGGTGCGCCCGCCCCAGTAACCGGTCATGTTCAATTCGCGGTTCACCGTCCCGAAGACCACGTCGCCGGTGATGTTGTTGGGATCGCCTTCCTTGAGATCATAGACCAGGGCGGAGGCATTGCCTTGGTTGAGCGGGCCCTTGGCCAGATTGTCCGAAACGGTTATGGATTTAAGCAAGCGCGGATTCAGCACGCTCTCGTTGCCGGGAAAGCCGATGTCCAGGTGCCGCAGGCTGGGGATGCGGCTTTGGCCCAGGTAGTGGGTCACGTCGTTGGTGCGCGAGCCCCATACCGAAATGTCGTTGCCGAACTCGCTCATGCCCGACACCCCGGGCAATTGCCGCAAGTGATCATTGAGATCGATTTTCATCCCCTGCATCGATTCCAGCTCTTCCATGCTGTGGGCCCCGGCCGCTTCCCGCACCGGCCCCCGCTTGGACTCGGCCACCTTCTCCGTCAACTCCTGGACGTCCGATTCCATCGTCACCTCGATGTCGATGAGCTCGGTGAGGTCGGATAGATCGAGTTCCTGGTCCTTGAACGGGTGGCGTTTGAAAACCAGGGTCGCGTTGTGGCTGTTGACGGTAATCTCGAAGCGCCCGTTGGACTTCGTAAACCCGAGCACCTTGCCGCTTTTAAGGGAGATTTCGACCTGCCCGACGGGCTCGCCGTGCTCCGCGTCCTCCACCAGGCCAACCACATCATAGGTCTGAGCGAAAGCGGGCGCTGCCCACAACGCCAGGCCCAGCACCCATACCGTCCGCCATATCCGCGCATCGAACCAATAACGCAAGCCGCGCCCTCCGGATGGTCCGGGAGGCGGCAAGGCCGGACTCCCGAAAAACGGGTATAAACTACTATAGTTGCCCCGCCGGAAGCAGTTTTACGGTTTTTGCTACGTTTGGCAGAGCACTATAAGGGGCCTAAGCATGTTGGATCCGCGGTTGTACCGGGAAGAAGTAGACACGATCAGGAAAGGGCTGGAACGCCGGGGAGCCAAGGTCGATCTGGATGCGATGGTGAACATCGACATCGAAAAGCGGAAATCGAACCTCCGTCTGGACCAGCTCAAGGCCGAACGCAACGCGTCCAGCGAGCAGATCGCGCAAATGAAGCGCACCGGACAGGACGCCAAGGATGCCATCGAGAAGACCCGTACCCTCGGCGATGCCCTTAAGGTCGAACAGGAGCGTTTCGATGATCTCGAGGCCCGCTTCCGCGCCCTGGCCCTCTTGGTCCCCAACCTTCCCCACCCTTCCGTTCCGGACGGCAAGTCCTCGGCGGACAACGTGGTCCGCCGCGAATGGGGCCCGAAATACGCCGGTCCCAAGCCCAAGCACCACCTGGATTTCGGCAAGGAACTGGGGCTTTTCGACTTCGAGCGCGGGGCCAAGATCACCGGCAGCGGCTTCCCCATCTACGTGGGACCGGGCGCGCGCCTGGAACGGGCGCTGCTGAACTTCTTCCTCGACGAGCACACCAAGTACAACGGGTTCACGGAAATCTCGCCCCCTTTCGTGGTCAACCAGGCCTCCATGATCGGCACCGGCCAATTGCCCAAGTTCGCCGAAGACATGTACACCATCGGCGAGGACGGGCTATATCTGGTGCCGACCGCCGAAGTGCCGGTGACCAACATGCACGCCAACGAGATGCTGGAGCTGGCCCAACTGCCCATCTCCTATGCGGCCTATACGGCTTGCTTTCGGCGCGAGGCCGGTTCGTGGGGGAAGGAAACGCGTGGCTTCCAGCGCCTGCATCAGTTCGACAAGGTGGAGATGGTGATGTTCACCGAATCGGCCAAGTCGTACGAAGCGCATGAAAAGCTGGTCGGTTATTCCGAGGCCTTGCTTCAAAAGTTGGGCCTGCATTATCGCGTGCTGGAGCTTTGTACCGGCGATATGGGTTTCGGCGCCGCGAAGTGCTACGATCTGGAAGTGTTCGCCCCCGCCGAAGAACGCTGGCTGGAAGTCTCGTCGGTATCCAATTACGAGGACTTCCAGGCCCGCCGCGCCAACATCCGGACCAAGATCGACGGCAAGCCCCACTTCGTGCATACCCTCAACGGTTCGGGTCTCGCGACCCCGCGCATCCTGGTGGCATTGTTGGAACGGAACCAAACGCCCGAGGGCGGCTTCCGGATTCCGGAATGCCTGTCGCCCTACATGGACGGATTAACCGAAATCAAGCCCAAGAAGAAGTAGAATATCGGTTTGGCAGTAGAGATCAAATTCCCCACCCGCTTCCTCCGCCTTTTGCCGCCGCTCGGGAAGCTGCGCGGTTGGGTCACCTCGCTGTCGCTGGCCAACATCAAATACATCCTGTTCACCAGCGCGCTCGCGCTGCTGGCCTGCTTCACCATCCTCAACCAGATCTTCATCAGCAATCTGGAATCGCAAGCCCTCCAGATCAACGAGAAGGAGGCGCGCCTCTACGCGGTGGCCATCTCCGAGCAACTGAACCACGAAGAGATCAACGTCATCTTCAACGAGATCGTGCGCAAGTCGCAGGTCCCCATGGTCATCACCGACAACCAGAACGTTCCCATCAATTGGAACAACATCAGTTACCGGTTTTGGAGCAAAGGCCGGTCGAAGGTTCCGCAAGTGCCCTTCGCGTACCTGGCGAAAGCGGAGCAGGAATTCCTGCTCAAGCTGGTGAAGGAGATGGACAAGAAGAACCAGCCTCTGGAGCTGGAGGCCGAAGGCCATACCTTCGGTTTCCTGCATTACGGGGAATTCACCCTGGTGCACATCCTTTCCTGGATGCCCATGGTGGAGCTGGTCATCATCTTTCTTTTCTGCTTCGTGGGATACTTCGGGTTCCATATAATCCGCTCCAACGAGCAGAGTTCCTTGTGGGTGGGGCTGGCCAAGGAGACCGCGCACCAGTTGGGAACCCCCATCTCTTCTTTGCTTGGCTGGATCGACTTCATGCGCATGAAGCTGGAGAACCTGCCCGAGCCGGAGAAGAACCTGCGCATCCTGGGCGAGATGGAAAGCGATATCTCCCGCCTCAACCGGGTGGCCACGCGCTTCTCGCAAATAGGCTCCATCCCCGAGTTGAAGAAGGCCGACCTCAACGAAATCCTGGGATTCACGGCCCATTACTTCTCCTCACGGCTCCCGCACCTGGGCAAACGGATCAACATCGAACTCCATCTCGGCGAACTGCCGGAAATCCTCATCAACCGGGAGTTGATCGGATGGGTCATCGAGAATCTGATCCGCAACGCCGTGGACGCCATCGAAGTGGAAGCCGGCGTCATCTCTATCAGCACCCGCTACGCCGAAGACGAGGGGACGGTGCATATCTCCCTTGCGGATAACGGAAAGGGCATCCCCCGCGAACACCTCAAGCACATCTTTAACCCCGGCTTTACCACCAAGAAGCGCGGTTGGGGGCTGGGCCTGAGCTTGTGCCGTCGGATCGTAAATGAATATCACGACGGAAAAATCTATGTTGAGAAGAGCCAGAAGGACGTGGGAACGCAGTTCGAGATCGTGCTGCCCCTAGCTCCGGAAAGGACTTCCAGGAAGAAGCCATGAGCATTGCCGGCAAACGCCTCCTTTGGGTCGATGACGAGATCGAGTTCCTCCGGTCCCATATCATGTTCATGGAAGAACACGGTTACGTGGTCGAGAAAGCCACCAATGGCGACGATGCCGTGGCCATGATCAAGAGCGCGCCCTACGATCTGGTGCTTCTCGATGAGCAGATGGCCGGCAAGGACGGCCTCTCCACCCTGGAAGAGATCAAGGATTACGATCAGAACATCCCCGTGGTGATGGTGACCAAGAGCGAGGAAGAGCGCCTGATGGAAGCCGCCCTGGGCCGCAACATCAACGGCTATCTCATCAAGCCGGTGAACCCTTCGCAGATCCTTTCGGTGTGCAAGGGCATCCTCCACTCGCGGGCGATCCGCAGCAACCACGTGACTTCGGCCTACGTGCGCGAGCTCTCCGAGAACAAGTCCAGCCTGATGACCAACCTGCTCCCCCAAAAATGGGAGAAGATCTTCTTCCAGCTCTGCAAGTGGGACAACGATCTGCAAGCGCTCGTGGACCAGGGCATGATGGATACGCATCTGGGGCAGAAGAAAGAGATCGCCAAGCGATTCATCTCCTACGTCGAGGAGAACTACGTTTCCTGGTTCGGCAAGAAGGGCGGCAATCCCAACATGTCCACCCAGGCGCTCAAGCGCAAGGTCATCCCGCCCCTGAAAAAGGGGGAGAAGGTCTGCCTGGTGGTCATGGCGGGGTTCCGGGTGGATCAATGGCTGGCCTTGCAACCCTTGCTCGAACCCTTCTTCAAGGTCGAGAACGCCATCTCCTGGGCGCTCCTTCCCAGCGAGAAGACCAACTGCCGCGCCGGCCTGTTCTCGGGCCAATCGCCCCGCGAGGTCAGCCTCAAGCAGCCGAGCTTATGGAAGAAGATGCAGGAGGAAGAGGACAAGGCTCCCTACGAGCGCGAGCTACTGCGCCAGAATCTGCGCATCAACGGCATCGATCTCGAGGATCCGAAGATCATCCACTTGCGCCAACCGGAGGACGGCGAGAAGCTGATCGCCGATTTGCCCAAGTACGAGGAAGAATCCCTGATCACCATCGTGGTCGAGTTCTTCGACATGCTGAACCAGCTTCGCCAGGCGAGCCCGGTCCTCAAGGAAATCGCCCCGGATGAAAAGGGCTTCCGCGAACTGGCCCGCACCTGGTTCAAGTCGTCCAAGCTCTTCGAGATGCTCAAGGCGATGGCGGAGAAGAACCGCACCGTGATCCTCACCAGCGATCACGGCACCGTCCTGGTGGACGCCCCCGCCGAAGTCTTCTGCCAGGAAGAGAAGACGCCCAATCCGCGCGTGAAGATCGGCCAGAATATCTCCTGCGATGAGCGTCACGCTTTGTTTGTGGAAACCCCGGTCCAATTCGGCCTGCCGGGCGAGGTCGGCGAGATCGCCTACGCCATCGCGAAGGACAACTACTACTTCGTCTACCCCAACAAGTTCCAGTACTTCGTGACCCAATTCAAAGGGCAAATGGTTGGCGGGGGCTTGTCCATCGAGGAGCTGCTGGTTCCATTGGTGACATTGACTCCGAAGATCTGAGGTTCCTGCGGTGGCGCGTGGAGCGCTGCTGAGGTCGGTCTGGGCGTGGCCGTGGGTCCGGTTCGCCTCAAACGCTCGCTAATCGATAAAGCGGTCTATCCACGTCCCGGGCAAGTGGGCGCCCGCGGAACCAAACTGTGGGTCTGCTCACCGGCAACCGCGGGCTGACGTTTCCTTGGAGCCATTCACTTGCCCGGGACGTGGGCGCTCGCAATTCGGCGAACCGGCCCCCCTGCCCCGCCCCCTCCCGCGCGTCCGCACGACACGACCGCCCCCGGTTGGCCCTAAGGACTTCGCGCCGACCCCACTTGCGCCTGCGCGCCTCGAAGGCCAATCCGCCTGGGGCGGAAATGCGAAGAGAGAAGCGTAACGCCAAACGCTTTTCCCTAAAGCCCCGTCCCCCAACGCACTTCCTTAAAGTGCCGCTCAAGGAGCGTGTACGGTTCCTCCCTCGGCCAACCCCGGTCCCGCGCGTATCCCAGCGCGCGGTCCCTGCGCCGGTGCGGCAGAGCGGAGGCGGGGGTCGGACCCGGGTGCTCAGCGGCGAGTTGGGCACAGGGCCCGGCGCGGCCGGACCGGCCACCCCGGCAGCGCCCGCATCGACTTCATTCATCGATGCCGCATGCGCGTTGCGGAGGGATATCGATTCCGTGATGGCCGGTCCGGCCAACGACCCGGCCCATCGATGCGCCGGGACCGAAGCCCATCCGAGCCCCGGAGCGCCCGGGGCCGCCCCCCGCCGGACCTCTGAAGCACAGGACGCAAGGACCGAGCACGGTGGCGACCGCGATTCCTAAATTGTCCCCCCATGGAACAGATCCGCACCCACTCCGAAGAAGCGTCGGAGGCCTGGGCCCGCGCCTTTGCCGCGCGCCTCAAGGCCGGGGACGCGGTCGCGCTGTCCGGGGACCTCGGCGCGGGAAAGACCGTCGTCTGCCGGGGTATAGCCAGGGGGCTCGGATTTTCGGGCGACGTCCATTCCCCTTCCTACGCCTTGGTCCATGAATATCCCGGAGGCGGCCTGCCTCTTTTCCATATGGACCTGTACCGGTTGGCCCCGGGATCGGATTGGGAAGAGATCGGGCTGGATCATTATTTCCGGCAAGGCGGCGTATGCCTGGTGGAGTGGGCGGAACGTCTTCCCGCCGGAACGGCCTTCACCTGGAAGATAGACTTAGCCGCGGACGGCCCGTCGGATCGGATCATCCGCGTAGAGAGCGGTTAGGAAAAAGCCGCACGCGGGCGACTGGGATTCAGGGTTTGGACGCGACCGCGCCGTGGCCGAGCACCGAATCCACCCAAGTCTGATCCTCGGTCGAAAGCAGATCGCGATGCGGCAATTGGGCCAATTGGCTGGCGAGCCCAACGGTGTCGCGGGCGGCCACGCGCTTCTTGGCCTCGGTGACCGCGGCGTTCTGCTGTTCTTGCGCGGTCTCGATGGCGTCCAGGCGGGCGTAGATGATACTGTCGTCCTTGTTGCTCAGGTATTGGGCCGACTTCAGGGTCTCGTAAAGCTGCCCGGCTTCCTTCATCTTGCCGGTCTTGAAAACGGCGTCCGCCTCCTGGAAGCGGCTGGTCGAAACGCGCTTCTGGTATTGGTAGTAGACCGTGAAACCGCCGATGAGGACGATCAGGCCGATGCCTACCACCCAATCCCAGAAGGTGCTGGGCTTTTCGCTTTCTTCTTTTTCCAGGAAGCTCATGATCACCTTTCCGGGGCCGAACGCGCCGGCCCGTACGGGGGAATCAAGGTAGTAAAACCCGCTTTTGCCACCCGGCCAACTCCGGGTCGCGCCAGCATTGAGCGAAGCGGCGCAGCAGTCCGCGGAACGGGAAGGTGGTTAAGGACACTAGTCCAAGCACGGCCACGTCCAGGGCCGTGAAACGCCCGCCCAGCCGCACCCGGATTTCGGCCGCGCGGGCGCCAAAGCCATAGCTCACCGGGCATGCCAAGGCGGGAAGGGTGGCCTGGGCGACCGACCAAGCCGAAGCCAGACGAGACAAATCGTAGGCGTTCGCGAGCCCCAAGTGCAGGGATTGCATGCGCGGACGCGCCAACCATAGGACCCGGCGGCTGGAGCGCCATCCGAATCCGGCGAGCAGGCGCCAGACGCCCGGATCGAGGACCCATTTCAATCCGGCCCGGCGGAACCGATTCCGAATATGCCCCAGGAAAGACATCCAGCTATCCGGCAGGCGAAGGGCGCCGCGTTGGCCCGCAAACCCGTCCGAAGCGCCCGGTCCGCCCCCGTCCAAACCATTATTTCCGGGAGCATGCCTACCTGAAGGGGTTTCCCCTGCGTGCTCCGAGGCGGAACCCGAACCGGGTTTCCCGTTGTCCTCATCGGACTCGCTTCCGAGCGCGCGCAATGGATCGGCCGAGAGGGTCTTGTGCCACCAAAGGAAATGGATGCCCGCGACCACGCGCAAGGCCGCCGGACTTTCGTATTCGAGATGATAGCGGAAACGGATCAGCCAGAGCGCAAGCAGAGCCAGAAGCGGGATGGCGGCCATGATCGACCAGACCACCCTTAGGACCTCAAGGGGTGACCGGCGCGGCGGCCGCGGGGCCCTTTGCCGGCGCTTTCGCCGACGCGGTGGAAGATTTGGCGGACGCGGCCTTCGCATGGGCCGGGGCCGCTGCGGCGCCCTTCTCGGATTTGGACTTCAGATTATCGGCGCTCTTGGTGTCCCCGCCTTCGTTCGCCTTCTTCTCCAGCTTGGCAATCAGACCGTCCATGTTGGAGGTCTGCAAGATCTTCTTGAACTGCTCGCCATAATTGCGGGCCGTGCTCAAATCGTCGATGATCAGATCCCATGCCTTCCAGGTGGAATCTTCGGCCAGCAGCTTATAGGTCACCACGGACTCCGTCCCTTTGTTCCAGACATGGGCCGTTACGTTGGCTTTTCCGCTCGCGATCTCCGGGGCTTCGTAAGTGGAGGAGTCGGACTCGTAGGCTTCGAGCTTCTTGACCGAAGCGTTCTCCACCATCTCCCTGAAGGCCTTCACGAAGCGCTTCTGCTGGTCCGGCGTCATGGTCTTCCAGGTATCCGGGCCCAGGGCCCGTTTGCCGAGCTCTTCGAAATCGAAGATCCCATTGATGAGCACCTTCAGGCGATCAGTCTGCTTGGACGCGCCTTTGTCGTGCAGCATCTTCTGCAATTCGGAGTCCTTCTTCTTGATGATGGCGACCGGATCGCCGGGGTTGGCCGCGAAGGCCATGGCTCCCGCCGTCAAAACTACCGCTATCGCACGCTTTACTCCGAACATCCAAACTCCTTGACCCCGCAGGGCGGCAGACGATCCGGCCGCCGCTTCGTCCCTTGCAACTAGGGGCTCTTAGGTCCCAAATTATGTATAAAATCGCCCAAAGTCCATCCGATCGATTTGATCACCTTGGCCACGGCGAGATTGTAATTCAGCACGGCTTCGTAATAGTCCCGCCTGGCCCCCAGCGCGGTTTTGTACGGCGAGATCAAATCCTTGGCGTTGGACGGATCCAAGTCGTATTTCATGGCCGCTCCCTTCAACCAGGCTTCGGCGGCGCGCAGGGATTTCTGGGCCTCGGCCACGTCCGCCTTGCAATTCAGCATCTGCAGGTATTCGTCCTGCATCTTGAGAAGCAATCCGCGGGCGGCATAGGCTTCGGTCCGCTCCAACTGGTTGAGTTCGATTTTCTCCTTGCGCACCTTTTCATAACGCGACCAGAAATTGAGGTTCAGGCGCATGCCCAGTCCGCCCACCGCGGTCAACTCATTGAGGGGGTCGCGGGCGAAAGGATCCTCGCCGCCGGAAGAACGCGCCGGGGACCAGGACTTGGTGTACTTGAAGTCGCCGAAGAGGAAGATATCCGGGCCGAGTTCCCCTTTCGCGACGCGCACCAGTTCGCGCCGGGCCGCCAACCCATTGGCCAGGCGCTTGAGATCGGGATGGTTGAGCAGGGTCAGCATCTTCAGGGAATCCAGCGACGGGAATACCTCGGCCCGCATCGTGAGGTTGGTGTCCCGCGGGGCGAGAGCCTCGGAGTCCGGCACCTGGAGCAGGAAGTGCAAGGCCAGATCGGCGCGGGAGACTCCCGTAGAAGCTTCGTTGCGCGCTTTCTCGAAGGTATATCGCCCGGCTTTCAACTCGAGGAGGTCCGTTTGCTTTACGTTCTCGTCGCCCTCGTCGAGCTTATCCTCCATCGTCTTCTGGGCCTTGTCCAAGTCCTTGGCCGCATTGCGGAGGATGGAGAACATTTGGGCTGCGTAGACGCGTTGGAAATACCGTTGCTGCGCCTCCTCGGAGACGTCCATTTTTTCCTTTTGGAACTGGGCTTCGGAGACACGGATATTGGCCTCGGCCGCGCGCTTGCCCGCGACGTAGCGGGTGAAATTCAATGGCTGCGCCACCGTGGCTTCGATGCCGAAGAAGGGCCCCCAATCGTTGAAGTCGTATTCTTTCTGCCTGGAATAGATGGGCGTATTATCCGGCAGGAAAGCAGAGGTGCTGTCGAGCACGGTACGGAGGCCCGGCGCCGGGCCCATGCCGGTTTCCACGGTGAACTTGGGGAGAATGGCCGAACGCTTCAGATCCTCGAGTTGCTGCTCGCTCTTGTCGATCTCCAGCCGCTTCTCCTTCAAAATGGGATACACATCCATGGCCATCTTTTCGGCAGTGGCATAATCGAAAGCGCGTGCGGGCGGCAGCGGACGATCGGCAGGCGGCACGGAGGGTTCGGGCGCAGGGGGTTGGGGCGCGGCGGACACGCTATCGGAAACGGGGCTATCCGCCCCGGCTTTGGCCGGCGCAATGCGGGCCGGGGCATGGACGGGGCCCGGTTTCGCCGCGGCGCCGCTATCGGATCGAGGACGGGCCGCCGACCGGGATGCGGCCGGCGTGCCTGAGATTTGCTTTGGGGACGGGCCAGCGCTGGCGAAGGCGGCGCAGACGAGCGCGGCGCCCAGGATACGCGTGAGAAGGTTGCTTTCCCGGTGGAGTTCCATTTTAGGCTTCGTATCGGGAAACTATTTTATTTACAATGACGATCAGGATAATGAGCTTCATCCGTATGCCGGACAAAGGTACATTTATTCTCCGCATGATACCCGCATCGACCGACCGCGCGAACGCCCCCAGAATCCCCGACCGCGCGTGAACGCTCGGTCCGTCGCATTGCCCCCCGAGATCACCCCCGACTGGGTTTCGCGGGAGCATGTCCGCCTCCTGGACGGGGCGGGAAACGGTCCTCTGGAGCTCGATTGCCGCCAGGTCGTCCGGCTCGATACCCTGGCCCTCGCCTGGCTGGCCCAACTGCAGGAGTCGCTGTCCCAGCGCGGCGGCAAACTCGTGCTCAAGGGCCTTTCGCCCGAGATGAAAAAGCGTTTGGCCCAGGCGGTGATGCCGGAAACGGGGGACACGGAAAAGCCTCCCCATATCCCGTTACCCGAGCGGGTGGGCGAGTCCGGCATCGCCTTCATCGTGGAACTGCGCGATACCCTGGTGCTGCTCAGCGAATCCCTCTACTGGTCCACCTTCGCGCTGATGCGTTCCAAGACCCTGATGCGCGGCGATACCGTGATCCAGATGGTGCGCTTGGGCAGCAACGCCCTGCCCATCGTGCTCTTGCTCTCGGTCATCATAGGCTTTACTTTGGCACTGCAATCGGGGATCCAATTGCAGAAATTCGGCGCCACGGTTTTCCTGGCCAGCGGGATGGGCATTAGCATGGTTACCGAGTTCGGCCCGATCCTGACCGCCGTGATCCTGGCCGGACGTTCCGGCAGTTCGGTGACGGCGGAAATCTCCACCATGGTGGTGCAAGAAGAGGTCGGCGCCTTGCATGCCATGGCCATCAACCCGATCCATTTCCTGGTGCTGCCCCGCTTCTGGGCCATGTCCCTGACCGGCCCCATGCTGACCGCGGTATCGGCCGCTTCCGGCATTTTCGCGGGAGGCGCGGTAGGATTCTGGTTCTTCAAATTGTCCCCGGCCTCGTACATCTCCGGCCTCAAGGAAGCGGTCACCCTCAACTTCATGGGCCAAGCCCTGGTGAAATCCGTAACCTTCGCGTGGATCATCGCATTGGTGGCGATCAACAAGGGGCTGAACGTGCGGGGCGGCGCCGACGCGGTGGGCAAGGCCACCACTTCGTGCGTGGTGACCTGCATATTCGCGATAATCTTCGCGGATGCCGTGTTTTCCTTCATCTTCTACTATTGAGTCGCATGGACCAGGGGCCTAAATTAGTGGTGAAGCGGTTGCGCGCCGGCTATGGCGGCGATCCGGTTTTGCAGGACGTATCCCTTACCGTCCAGCCCCGGGAGATCCGCATCGTGCTGGGCGGTTCCGGGTGCGGCAAGTCCACCCTGCTCCGGAACATCATCGGGTTGGAGAGACCGCTGGGGGGCGAGATCGAGATCCTGGGGGCCAAGGTGGATTGGAGCCAGGGTCCCCCTCTCGAGCAACTCCGCCGTATGGGCGTGCTCTTCCAAGGCGGCGCGCTGCTTTCCTCCCTGACCGTCGGGGAAAACGTGGCCCTGCCCATGCGTATCCATAATCCCGATCTTCCGCCCGCCGTGGTGGAGGAACTGGTCCGCATCAAGCTTGGGCAAGTGAAACTCGAACAAGCCTATGACAAGGCGCCCAATGAGCTTTCGGGCGGCATGCGCAAGCGGGCCGCCCTGGCACGCGCCATCGTGAACGATCCCGAACTCCTGTTCTGCGACGAGCCCTCGGCGGGGCTCGATCCCGTCACCTCGCGAAGCCTGGACGAGTTGCTGCTCGAGTTGCGCGAAACCCTGGGGATCACCATGGTGGTCGTAACCCATGAGTTGGATTCCATCCGTACCCTATGCGATCGCCTCACCTTCCTCTCGCGGGGAATGGTCATTTGCGACAGCACCCTCGAGGAGGCCGAGCGTTCCGGCCCGCAAGAGGTGAAGGATTTCCTGGCGCGCAAGCCCGAGCCGCAAAAGGCCAAGGGACGGGTGGCCGTATTCAATGTGGAGGAGGGCTGATGGACGTGAGCCGCGCGGAAAAAGCCCGCTTGGGCATCTTCCTGATCGGGACGGCCGTTTTGCTGGTGGTGGTGATCTTCGCCCTGGTGGGCAAGAAGATTTTCACCAAGAAAGTACCCTACTTCACCCGCTTGTCGGAAACGGTGAGCGGGCTGGAGCTGGGAACTCCCGTGAAACAGAACGGCGTGGACGTGGGGAACATCATCGCCATCCTTACCGACACGTCGGATATCAGGCGATCAGTCGTGCGCTTCGAGGTAACCAAGGGTACCCCCGTTAAGGCGGACATGGTGGCCAGCATGGGCAGCTATGGAATCACGGGACTGAAATACCTGGAGCTCACCGGCGGCAGCTATTCCGCCCAGGACGTGCCGCCCGGCGGCGAGGTACGTTCGGAGCTGTCTACCATCGGAATGCTCACCCAACGGGCCGATTCCATCGCCTACAAGATCGATCGACTTCTCGGGAACGTGCTGGCCCTGACCGAATCCCAGGGACGGGCCCAACTCGAGAAGCTGGTGAACAGCTCGGTGAACCTGGCCGGCAGCCTGGACAGCCTCACCGCGGATATCGCCCGCATCCGTCCGGGGCGCCGCATCGACGCCATATTGGCCGATGCGGAAGGGGCCACATCCGCGCTCAAGGACAAGATCAAGAAAGCGGAGATCGATGAGACCGTCCACGAGTACCGTAAGCTGGCGGAGGGCGCCGGGGACGTCGCCCAGAAAATGGACATCACGGTGCTCCGCGTCCAAGAGGATTTGTCGCAATCGATGAATAACCTGAAGGAGACCATGAAGAACATGAATGCCTTCAGCCGCCAGATCCGGGAGAATCCTTCGGTTCTGTTGCGCAGCGAAGAGAAGCAGGAGCGCCACAAATGAACCGGGCCCTTCCGCTCCGAAATACCGCGCGCGCCGCGGCCATCCTGTTCTCGTTCATGCTCTCCGGATGCTACTGGGGCAAGGTCCAGGAGACGAAGTATTACGTGCTCGACTACGTACCTACGCCCCCGCCGGAGCGCATCCAAAAGGGGCCTTACCCTTTCGTCCTGCGCCTACGGGACTGCGAAATCGCCGAAGCCTACCGGCGTAGCCAGATCGTGTACCGGCAATCCGCCAACCAAATGCAGTTCTACGGGCTTCATCTGTGGGCCGTCGATCCCGATCGGATGATGACCGACTTGGCGTTGAAGCACTTGAAAGCCGCCCAACTCTTCGACAATGTCACGCGCACGGTGGAGAACTTCGTCCCGGACTATTACCTCTCTTGCAACGTGCAAGCCATCGAGGAATTCGACAGCAAGGAGCAGGTGTATTCCCATCTCGCCATCGAATACCAGCTCGAGAACGCCAAGACCAACGTGATTACCTGGAAGAAGCTCTACGATCTGCGTAAGGCGGTGGCCCAACCGGAACCGATCTACGTGGTCCGGGAACTATCGGAGCTGGCGGAGACCATCAACGATCGGCTGGTGCAGGAATTGGACGTGGTGCTGGACGAGGCCAAGTACAAGAAGCAGGAGAAGGTCGACAGCGTGCGGGCGGATACGGCCGTCCACGGGGCCGCGGGCTCTGAACGCCAAGCCGGCCCGGCGGCTTCGGGTCCCGTCCGCGAGGCCGGGAAGGCCAAGCGCTGACCGCATGCGCCGCATGCTAGCCTCCATTCTGCGGGCCCTGGGCGGAACGGGGGTCGACCGGCGCACCGCCGGTCCGCTCATCCATCTGATCCCCATCCTTTCGGGAATCCTGCTTTCCGCCGCGCCGTCGCGGGCGGAGCAAATCGGGGATTTGCCCGGCGAGGACGTTTCCAGCGGGGAAGTCCGCAAGGCGGAGGCCCGGGCCCGCATGGAAACGCCCGTGGGACGCAGCAACAATTGGCTGGCCGCCTCCATCGAAGAGCAGTTGGCGCGGGAACGCACCCTCATCCCCATGGGGAAGGGCGCCATTTTCGTGCCGAGCTACACCGAACCTCGCCGCGAACCCGAAGTCACGGTTTCCACCCTGGGCGGAAAGCTGGCGAAGAACGGGACCACCGGGCAACGCATCCTGGTGGATTCCGGCATGTACACCGTGCGGCTGGGCTCGGGCACCGCCGCGCAGCAGATGTCCGTAGACGTGAAGGTGGAAGAAGGCCATACCACGGTGGTTCCGACCGAATGGAGCGGCCTCCTGGTGGAGACATTGACGCCGGAAGGCACCTACCTCGAGTCCCAATACGAGGTCATCCGCGTCGACCGCGGAACCAATTACGGCAAGGGCCGCGGCCTGCCCGAAGAGCGCTTGCAGGATATCCGGGCCTGGCTCCTTCCCGCCGGCCTCTACCGCATAAGCAAGCCAGGCGAGGGCTTCAACTCCTTGCGCAACTACATCACCGTGCAACTCAATCCGGGTGAACTGACCCAGATCGAGCTGATCTTCGACAAGACCAGCGGGGATCTTATCGCGGGGGGCGTGAAGGCGTTGAACGCCCGGGTCAAGATGGGCAGCAATTGGAGCTTGGGCATCCGCGCCGGCGGCAACGTGGACCTGTCCCGGGTGACCGACGAAACCGCCACGCGCAAAGAAGCCGCCCTGGTTTCCGATGACCTGCGCATGCGGCTGCAATACGACGACGCCCTGTACCTGGGAACCACCGAGCTGTTCCTGCAAGACAATTTCAGCAAGGAGCGCAACCGCCGCCTGAGCGTCACCGCCGACATCGCCGAACTGCGCACCACGTGGATCCGGCGCTTGCTGCCCTGGCTGGGCCCGTACGTTCGAACCATCCTCTCTACTCACTTGTTCGAAAGCAAGCCGGTCGCGGACTCGGTTGCGGTCGTTAGCTTCCACGACTCCTCCGGAACGCAGGTGCCGCAGGTCTCCAAGATCGTGGGCGGGAACTTCATCATCTCGCCGTCCCTCGATCCCCTCAACTTGCAGGAAGGGGCTGGATTCAACGTGGAGATGGTCTCGAAGTATTACCTGGAAGCCAATTCCCAGCTCGGGGTCGCGGCCATCCAGAACCTCGTGGACTACAGCTACGTCACCAATGGGGATGGACAATATCTCCGCGCCAATTCAACCTACGAGATCGGCGTCGAGGGTAACCTGTATGGAACCCTCCGCCTCGGATCGGACATGACCTTGGATCTGCGCCTCGAGCTTTTCGCCCCCAATTCCGTTCCGTCGCGCACCCGCTTGCAGGACCTTACGGCCGACTTCCGCTTCTTCCTCAGCCGGAACATCGAGATCGGATACCTTTATCAGGTCAAGGAAGTCACCGGAATATCCAAGAACCGCTTCCCCAGCTCCCACAACCTGTCTTTGCGCTTGTCCTACAATTACTGAGAGCCCCCCCGCGCTGCCGGAGGGCTTCTTGCCCCTGGCGGTCCGGGCCCTCCTTGGCGGTCCCCTACCCGACGCCCATCGCCCGGAGATAGCCCCGCGCCACCGTCGGGAAGTCCCAACGGTACCGATTGGCCGGCGGCCGCGCCTTTCCATCCAAGTAGCCAAGCGCCAGCCGGCGGAGCTCCGCCGTATCGCGGTAGAGATCTACGGGAGCCCCTTCCGCTCGGAGCCAGCGCGTGAGGGGCAATTCCGGGACGAGGATGGGGCGCTCCAAGTGGAAGAGATGCAGCAGCGATCCGCTATTGCTCTTGAAGCGCATGGGGCTGATGAAAAGATCGCACAGGCTCAAGTGCGCCCCAACCCGTTCCGGCGCCAGCCACCCCGTGATGCGAACGCGTTCGGACAGTCCGCGCGCCGTAGCCTCCCCTTCGAGTCGCGCCCGCATATCGCCCGGGGATCGGTCCCCGCCCAGGATCAATAAGGCCGTCCCGGGATCGAGCCCGGCCATCAGATCGAAGACTTGGGCATAATCCGAGGCCGGATTGAGGAAGCCGAAAATCCCGAGGATGGCCCTGGGCCTTCGGGGGAAAAAGTCTTCCCGGCGCGGCGGCGGGCTTGCTTCCGATGGCGCGTAGAAGGCATGCGGGACGGGATCGAGGATCTTGCCCGGGGCCAGCGGGCCCAGGATGGCTGCGTTGGGTTCCGAGAGGGGAATCACGCCATGGGCGGCATATCCTTCGGCTTGCAGGCGCCGTTCGCGGGCATACTTCCGATGCCGGCGCAGGTATAGGGCGCGCTTCAACCAAAGCAATGGCGGAAAAGTCGCGCGCAGATCCGCGTAAGGAAAAGCGAAGGGATCCTCCGCATAGACTTCATGGGGAACCACGAACATCCGTCCGGGAAAGCGCGCCCCTAGGCGCGTCAGGAACCCGGCATCGGGAACCAGCGACCTTTCATAATGCACGAGGATGGCTTGGCACGGCTCCAATCGAGGCGAAGCCAGGGCCTCCCGGAAGGGTACGAAGGCCAGATCGCACTCCGCAGCCAGGGCGGCGGCCAATCTCTCCACGTAATCGGCGATGCCGCAGGGCTGAGAGGCGTCGGGACCGATTAGGCCGATGCGCGAACGGGGCATGGGAAGATTATAGCGTATGTCCGGGCCGGGATGGCGGCCGGCCTTGGCGATTCCGGTCCGCCGAAGAGATCCTACTTGTGCTGCGAGCGCGCCCGTTCCGACATCACCACGGTATCCGGCGGCACCGAGGAGGTAATCCAGCAGTTACCGCCGATCACGCTGTTGCGGCCGATGGTGGTTTTCCCGCCCAGCACGGTCGCCCCCGCGTAGATGGTCACCCCGTCTTCGATGTTGGGATGGCGCTTGATCCCCTTGATGGGATTGCCGTCCTCATCCTTCTTGAAGCTCAAGGCCCCCAAGGTCACGCCCTGGTACAGCTTCACCCCGCGGCCGATCACGGCGGTCTCGCCGATCACCACGCCCGTACCATGATCGATGAAGAAACCCGGGCCGATGATCGCGCCGGGATGGATATCCGAGCCCGTCCGGGAATGGGCCACCTCGCTCAGCATGCGGGGAAGCAAAGGCACTCCGTCGCGGTACAACTCATGGGCCAAGCGATGGGTCGAGATGGTTTGCACGAACGGATAGCTCATCAGCACTTCCACCACCGACCCGGCGGCGGGATCGCCTTCGTAAGCCGCCAATAAATCCTCGCCCAATACGCGCCGGATGGAGGGCAGGTTGGAGAGGAGGCGATCGGTGATTTCCAGGGCGCGCGGGCCATTCCCGGCTTCCGGCGCAGGCGCGGCTTCGGACCCGTTCCGGGAGGTCCGGTAGTCCAAGGCCTTGACGATATGCGTAGACAGCGCCGATCGCGCCGAAGCCAAACTATCCCGCAGGAACGCATCCAACTCATCCTCGTGCAAGGCCTGATCGCCGAATACGCCCGGGAACAAGATGGACAGAAGCTGATCCACCAATTGGGCTAAGGCCTCGCGGCCGGGCAGCCGATGCACGGCGCTGATATTGCACAGATGATCGCTCGCCATCGCGCGCCCCAGATCGGCGGCGATGGCGGCGAGGCTTTCTTTGTCCAAGGGCTTATCCACGGGTTACTCGATCCTGGCGGGAAGTATGTCGATCCTAGCCGAAATATACCCCATGGGTCATCCGCCTCCAAGGCGAAGGCCGGCGCCGGATCGCGGTAACATGGCGCGGATTTCCCGGCATATACGGTATAATTGGCAAGAAGGGAAATCCCTATGTGGCGGGAGGTTCGGATTCCAATGGCGAAGATCCGCATCCGGAGGGAAATAGGGATGCCTCCATTCCGCAAGGGCCGCCCATGATCTCGCATATCGAGATTTTCCAATTGGCGCTCCCCATGGAGCCTTTCCGGATCGCGACGGAGCTCTCCACCGTCGCGCAGAACACCTTCATCCGCATCCACGATCGGGACGGGCTGGTGGGGATGGGAGAATGCTCCGCATTCCCTATGCTGGTGGGAGAGACCCAGGCAACCTGCTTCGCGGTGGCCCAGGACTTCGCCCGGCTCCTCAAGGGGAAGGACCCCTTTGACATCGCGAAACGCATGGCCGAGCTGGACGGCTCCCTCGCCTTCAATACGACCGTCAAGAGCGCTTTCGACATGGCCTTGCACGACCTTGCCGCCAAGGCCAAGGGCCTGCCCCTCTACCGCTTCCTGGGCGGGGAGCGCAAGGAAATCGAAACCGATCTCACCATCGGCATCAACGCGCCCCAGCGGATGGCGGAGACCGCCCGCGATTCCGTCCGCCGGGGAGTGCGCATCATCAAGATCAAGCTGGGTAAGGACGGCGAAGAGGACGTGGAGCGGGTGCGCTCCATCCGCGCGGCGGTGGGGCCCGCCATCGGGCTGCGCGTCGACGCCAACCAAGGCTGGGATTTCGATACCGCGCTCCGCTGCCTCCGCGCCCTGGAACCTTTCGACGTCCAGTTCTGCGAGCAACCCATCCACCACGATTACGACTACCGGCTGCCGGATCTGCGCGAGAGGTCGCGCATCCCCATCATGGCCGATGAAAGCGTCTTCAACCACCACGACGCCATCCGCCTCATCGAGGCGGAAGCGGTGGATGCCATCAACGTAAAACTCGCCAAATCGGGCGGCATCCTGGAAGCCCGGCTTATCGCGCAGACCGCCGGCCGCTACGGCATCCCTTGTATGTTGGGCGGCATGCTGGAAAGCCGCCTGGCCCTGACCGCCATGGCGCACCTGGCCATGGCCGAGGGAAACTTCGCGTATTACGATTTGGACACCTGCCTGCTGGGCCAACTGGAAGATCCGGTGGTAGGTGGCGTGCGTTATCGCGGGTATTTTCTCGAGGTTCCCGAAGAGCCGGGAATCGCCGCGGACATCGATCCGGCTTTCCTCGCGCGGTGCCCGGGCATCGTGGTTTAGCCCGCAGGTGAAGGCGCGAATAAGCTGAGCAGGTCGGGAAATTCTTAGCTTTGGCGATCTTGACCCGGGGATAAACCACATGCGCATTTTCGTCGATGAAAACATTCCCATGGGCCGCGAGGCCTTTGCCGCCCATGGCGAGGTCACCCTCTTCGCCGGGCGCAGCCTCAAGCGCGCCGACTTGTCCACCGCCAACGCGCTCCTGGTCCGCTCCGTCACCCACGTGGACGCCGGCCTTCTGGAAGGTACGCCCGTCCGCTTCGTGGGTACCGCTACCATCGGCACCGATCATGTCGATCAAGCCTGGCTGGCCGCGCAGGGCATCGGCTTCGCATCGGCTCCCGGTTGCAACGCCAACTCCGTAGGCGAATACCTGGCTTCCGCCCTTACCTGGCTCACGGCCGAAAAAGCCTTCGCGCTGGAAGGCAAGACGCTCGGGATTATCGGATGGGGGCACGTCGGGAAGCGCGTGGAAGCCAAAGCCGCAGCTTTGGGACTGAAGGTATTGCGTAACGATCCTCCCCTGGAGCAAGCCGGCAGCGCGCCCGGAGTCGCCTTCGCCTCGCTGGAGCGATTACTGGACGAGTGCGATATCCTGTCGCTGCACGTCCCCCTCATCAAGGCCGGCCCCCACCCCACCCTCAAACTGGCCGGCCCGGACTTCTTCGCGCGCCTCAAGCGGCCCATCGCCCTGTGCAACACCTGCCGCGGAGAAGTGATCGACGAACCCTCCCTGCGCGAAGCCCAGGCCGCCGGCCGCGTCCGCCATCTCGTCCTCGACGTGTTCGCGGGAGAACCGAGGCCCGATCCGGCCCTCTGCGCGCTCGCCGATCTCGTGACTCCGCATATCGCGGGATATTCGCTGCCCGGCAAGCTCAACGGCACCACCCAGGTGGCCGCGGCCTTCCGCGCCTGCTTCGGATTTAAGGATACCTGGTCTCCCGCCTATCCCCATCCTTCCGATGCGAACCTGGCTTACGTTCCGATCGGCGACACGCCCTTCCTCAGGCGATGCATCGCCACCGTATACGATGTGGCGGAGGACGATGCCCGCTTGCGTTCCGCCCTCCGCGAGGCCGATCCCGGCAAGGGATTCGATCGCTTGCGGCGCGAATATCCCATCCGTCACGAATTCTCCTCATACCAAGTAATCAGGTTACCGAAGGAAAAGCGGGAGTTGCGCTCCCGGCTGCAGGCCCTGGGCTTCCGCGTCGGCTGACTCCCGCGCGGGACGCTCCGGGGATCCGCCCGCCCACCGTTTCCGAATCCGGGCGGATCGGAAGCCGATCCGGGCGGATATGCCCCGATCCGCCGAGGGGCCGCATTAAAAAAGGCAAACTTAACGCCGCTAGCGCCGGGACGGCCTCCGGAGGCGGATTGAGTTCGGAAAACGGTGGAGATTTGCCGCTGGATCCAGTACCTTAAGCGAAACTGTGGCGAGCCTCTGTTTCACCGTGAACCCGGGGTTCGCGAGGGACGCAGAACGCCGCGTTCGCGACAAGCCGCCGGCAAGGGCGGCGAAACCGGGGAAACTAAATCCCGGGGCGCGGATCCGGTTCCCGGGCGATGCCTCGGGGACGGGGTCGGTGACCCCATCGGACGGCCCAGAAAGGACTGCCATGAAAAACATGCTCTCCCAGCAGACCCCGGTGCGATCCCTGCTTAAACTCCGCCCCATGGCCATTGAGCTTTTGGACAAGCGCAAGCTGCGTTATTGGGACGCGCTGGACAAACCGCTGGGGGACTTGTTCCGGAAGGAAGGGATTCGGCCCGCGGCCAGCGGCCTTCCGCAAGGAGGCGGTGTCCCTTCGGAAGACGGCCTTCCAAGGGAGGGCATGGATGATTTCCTGGATGAGGTGAGCTATACCCGCGTTCCGGCGCCGGATACGGACTGGAGCGCGATGCCGTTGTACATGCTCATCGATTACCTGACCCACGAACATCGCAGCCTTCTCCTCCAGGAAGTCGCCGATATTTCCCATCTGCTGGACGTGCATACCCTCTCCGATGATGTGGAAGCCAGGCAGCTGCGGCCCTTCCAGCGGGACTTCCAGGCCTGGGTGCGCGATTTCCAAGCCCATATCGACCAGGAAGAGGGCTTCCTCTTCCCCCGGGTCTTGCGTTACGAGGCTTGCCTGCGCGATCGTAACGTCCATCCCGAATTCCATCGCGGCTCCATCCAGTCCTTCATGGCCACCCGCGAGGCGCAAGTGGGCCGGCAGTTCTACAAGACTTGCGAGACTTTCGCCCATCGCCTGGAAGCGCATGCCGCCGCCCATCCCGCCTCTCCCGCCGCCGGGGAACTGGCCGAAACCGCCGCGCGCCTGAGCGCCAAGCTCAGCGCCCATTTCGAACTCGAATCTAAAATCCTCTACGTGGCCGCCCGGGAGTTGGAACGCAGCCTCTACAACATGTCCATCGACGGCGATCCGGCCGTGATGGTGCATCGCCGGGGGCCTATGGATTCCGGGATCATGCGCCTGGAAGACGCTTAAGGCCGGCGCGCGCTCCCCGTTCCGACCCGCGCCAATACAGGCGCCCGAGGCTCCGGCCGTACCCCCCGAACTTGAGCTTCCGCCCCCCGGGAACTACATTCTGTCCTCCAAAAAACGGCTTTTTAAACGTTTTCCGAGACTTAAGAAGATCCAACGAAGGGAGTCCATTATGGCGAAGGCGCCTAAGTACGTCTATCTATTCGGCAAGACCAAAACCGACGGCAATTCCACGATGAAGGAATTGCTGGGCGGCAAAGGCGCCAACCTGGCCGAGATGTGCCGTATCGGCCTGCCCGTGCCTCCCGGATTCACCATCACCACCGAAGTCTGCACCTATTACTACGACAATAAGCGCACCTATCCTTCCGTCCTCCGGACGCAGATGGAAGAGGGCATCAAGACCATCGAGGCCCAGACCAAGGCCAAGTTCGGCGACCTGAAGAACCCGCTGCTGGTTTCGGTCCGCTCGGGCGCGCGCGACTCCATGCCCGGCATGATGGACACCATCCTGAACCTCGGCCTCAACGACCAGACCGTCGTGGCCTTGGCCAACAAGACCAACAACGAGCGCTTCGCCTGGGACTGCTATCGCCGCTTCGTACAAATGTACGGCGACGTGGTGCTCGGCGTGCAGAAGATGCCCGGCGAAGACCATGAGCCTTTCGAAATGGTCATCGAAAGCATCAAAGAAGATCGCCATGGCGACAAGGACATGGACGATACCAAGCTGACCGTCGCCGACCTCAAGGAGCTGGTCTCCCGTTTCCAGATCCTCATCAAGCAGCGCACCGGCAAGGCCTTCCCCACCAATCCGTGGGAACAGCTGACCGGCGCCGCCGGCGCCGTGTTCGGTTCCTGGATGAACGACCGCGCCATCGTCTACCGCCGCAAGTACAACATCCCCCATGAATGGGGCACGGCCGTCAACGTGCAGGCCATGGTGTACGGCAACACCGGCGACACCTCGGGATCCGGCGTGGCTTTCACGCGCGACCCCGCCACCGGCGAGAAGGTTTTCTACGGCGAGTTCCTGCTCAACGCCCAGGGCGAAGACGTGGTGGCCGGCGTGCGCACCCCCCAGCCCGTGGCCGAGATGGTCCATTCCATGCCCGCGGCGTACAAGGAGCTGGATCGGATCCGCACGGCGCTCGAGAAGCATTTCAAGGACATGCAGGACTTCGAGTTCACCATCGAGGACGGCGTGGTCTATATGCTGCAGACCCGTAACGGCAAGCGCACCGGCGTCGCCGCCGTTCGCATCGCCTGCGAAATGGTCGAGGAGAAGTTCATCGATTGGGAAACCGCGATCACCCGCGTGCCCGCCGATCAGCTCGATCAGGTCCTGGCCCCCATCTTCGATCGCGCCGCGCTTTCGACCACCACCGTCATCGCCACCGGCCTGCCGGCCGGCCCCGGCGCCGCTTCCGGCAAGATCTATTTCAACGCCGAGCGCGCGGTGGAAGCCGCCGAAAAGGGCGAGAAGGTCCTGCTCGTCCGCGTGGAGACCTCCCCGGAGGATCTGCGCGGCATGATCGCGGCGGAAGGCATCCTTACCGCCCGCGGCGGCGTCTCTTCCCATGCGGCCCTGGTGGCCCGCCAGATGGGCAAGGTCTGCGTCTGCGGCGCGGCCGCATTGCATATCGATTATGATGCGAAGACCCTCAAGGTGGGCGGCAAGACCTACAACCAGGGCGACTTCCTCTCCATCGACGGCACATCGGGCAACGTGTACGCCGGCCAGGTCAAGACCGCTCCTTCGGAAGTGGTGCAGGCCCTGGTGCAAGGCAATCCCGAGGCCCTCAAGAGCCGTACCTATAAGAACTACGCCACGCTCATGAAGTGGTGCGGCCAGGCCGCCCGCCTCCAGGTGCGCACCAACGCCGACAACCCCGAGCAGACCCGCAACGCGGTGGCGTTCGGCGCCGTGGGAATCGGCCTCACCCGCACCGAGCACATGTTCTTCGAAGGCGACCGCATCGACGCCATGCGCGAGATGATCCTGGCCGACAACGTGGACGCGCGCAAAGCGGCGCTGGCCAAGCTCCTCCCCTACCAGCGCGAGGACTTCCTCGGCATCTTCAAGGCCCTGAACGGTTTCCCGGCCACCATCCGCTTCCTGGATCCGCCCCTGCACGAGTTCCTGCCCAACAGCAAGGAACAGCAGATGGATCTGGCCCGCAAGCTGAACATCCCGGTGGAGAAGATCATGGCGCGCGTGCACGAGCTGCACGAGTTCAACCCCATGCTCGGCTTCCGCGGTTGCCGCCTCGGCATCAAGTATCCCGAAATCACCGAGATGCAGGCGCGCGCCGTCATCGAGGCCGCCGCCGACGCCAAGGCCGCCGGCATCAAGGCCAAGCCCGAAATCATGATCCCGTTGGTCGGCTTCAAGAAGGAATTCGATCTGCAGATCGCGGTCGTGCATGCGGTCGCCAAGGCCGTGCAGGCCGAGAAGAAGATCAAGGTCGAATACAGCGTCGGCACCATGATCGAGATCCCGCGCGGCGCCCTCACCGCCGACGAGATCGCCGAGACCGCCGAGTTCTTCAGCTTCGGCACCAACGACTTGACCCAGACCACCTTGGGCATGAGCCGCGACGATTCGGGCTCGTTCCTCCAGCCCTACATCGAGTCCGAGATCGTGAAGAAGAACCCCTTCGCGAGCATCGATCAGACCGGCGTGGGCCAGCTCATGCAAATCGCCATCGAGAAGGGCCGCAAGACCCGTCCCGACATCAAGCTCGGAATTTGCGGCGAGCATGGCGGCGATCCGGAGTCGGTGAAGTTCTGCCATAAGATCGGCCTCAGCTACGTGAGCTGCTCGCCGTTCCGCGTGCCGATCGCCCGCCTCGCGGCGGCGCAGGCCGCGGTGGCCGATAAGAAGGCCGGAGCCGCCAAGGCATCGTCCTCCAAGCCGGCGAAAGCGGCCCCCAAGGCCGCAGCTCCGAAAGCGAAAGCCAAGGCAGCTCCCAAGGCACCGGCGAAGGCGCCCGCCAAAGCGAAGGCCAAGGCCGCTAAACCCGCGCCGAAGGCGAAAGCCGCGGCTAAGCCGGTGAAGGCCGTAGTCAAGAGCGGATCCAAGCCCGCGAAGGCCAAGGCGAAGCGCGAAATGGCCATGGCCTAAGCTTAAGAAGCCAGCGATGATCGATAAGGAACCGGGTGCAAGCCCGGTTCCTTTTTTTATCGGAAAAAGTTTAAGGGTAAACCATATTGGGTAACATGGGAGTTACGGATCGAATCATAGCGGTCGTTCCTTGGCGCGGTCTGGAACAGGTGTAAAGGATTCCGATACCGGCTTTACCCATTCTTGACCGGAGCGGCCCAAACATCTTGAATCCGCCGTAATCCCGGCAAAAATCACAAAGAACCCGGCGGGTATGGCTACTGTCTTTTCCAGGGATCCGCGCTATCCTTGGTATAATGATCAGAGGCTATTACTTTTTCCGGTTAATGCTTTACAAGAGGATTCACGCGTGGGATCCGAAATCGTAAGAGGACTGGAAAACGCCTACGACTGCGGGGATCTGAACGATCTCAAGGCGTCCATCCTTCCTTTCATCCGCAATAATCGCGACAAGCTGCTCTGCTTCATCCAGGAGTTCCAGCGCATCGAGGGGCCGCGCCCCTTGGATATGCTCATCAAGATCTTCATCATCCAGCACAATATGCCCTTCGATATGGCGCAATACATGGCCCGGCAATCGGACGCCATCAAACGGGACATCGATGGCTGCGACGACTTGGCGCAGAAGCAGCGCCAAGTGGCGGAATGGATCCGGCAGAAGGCGGAAGCCCATCGCAGCACGTCCATGTTCCAGCAAGTGTTCTGTTTCGATAAATTGAAGGATGAGTTGATGCCTCTCATCGAGGAAGAACTCAACCTCCATCACGCCTGAACGGCGGCCGGCATAATCCTTCGGGCAAGCACGGCTACTTCTAGAAGTAGCCGCTATAGTGAAGCGGGCGCTTCAGGTAAGCGGGCGCGTGAGCAGACCGCGTTTTTGTTGGCGCAAGAAATCCGCGAGGAGGGCGCGCAATCGGGCCATTCCGCCGTCGGCATCGTGCGTATGGCTAGGGAGGCCGGCGGACGCGGATTCTTCCGTTGCGAAGACCGCCAAAGCGGCGGCCTTCCCTTCGGCGGAGAAGCGGCGGTAGAAATCGCGCAGCCAGGAGGCCGGTTCGGGGCCCAGGCCCATCCGCTCCAGGCCCAAGGCATTCAGGCCGGCATAGCGCAGGGGTTCGCCGAGTGCCTTCGAAAAGGGCAGCACGTCCTTATCCACTCGCAGGTTCCCGCCCACGAAGGCCCCCGCCCCGATGGAGACGAATTGGTGGATGCCCGTCATGCCCGAAATGACCGCTCCCGGGCCCACGCGCACGTGGCCCGCCATGTGGACCCCGTTCGCGATCACCGCGCGGCCCCCGATCTCGCAATCGTGGGCCACGTGGGCATAAGCCATGATCAGGCATTCCGCCCCGACCGATGTGCGGCCGCCGGCGGCAGTGGCCCGGTTCACGGTCACGTATTCGCGCAGCCAGGCGCCTGCGCCGATGCGTACGCCGGAAATCTCGCCGCGGTATTTCAGATCCTGCGGCTGGTTGCCGAGAACGACGCCGTCCTCCAGGCGGACATGGTTTTCCAGGATGGTGCCGGGATAGAGATGGCAAAAGGGACCGATGCGGACGCCCGTCCCCAGGGAGATTCCTTCGTCCAGGAGGGCGTAAGGGCCCACCTCCGAATCGGGCGGCAGGTCCAGGGACGGATGCACCACCGCAGTGGGATGGATTAGCATGGGAGCAAATCAGACCATGGAGGCCTTGATGACGGCCTCGGCCACGAGTTCGCCATCGACATCGGCCCGGGCCTTGATGACGGCGAAGCCGCGACGGTATTTATCCAAGTCGCCGGAAAGGGTGAGGATGTGCCCCGGCCGCACGGGACGGCGGAAGCGGGCCTCTTCGATGCCGGCGAAAGCCGGGCGCTTCCCGGCGGACTCTTCCGGGAAGGACAAGAAAACCAGCATGCAGCTGAGTTGGGCCAATGCCTCGATCTGGAGCACGCCGGGCATGACGGGTTCCTCGGGGAAATGGCCCGCGAAGAAGGGTTCGTTGAAGCTGACGTTCTTGACGCCGGCTATGGATTTCCCTTTTTCGAAGGCGGTGATGCCATCCACCAGGAGAAAGGGGTATCGGTGCGGTAACAGCTTAAGGATGCCCGCGTAATCGAGGATGAATTTCGGGTTTTCTGATTTCGGTAGGGATTCCGGGATATCGCCCATGGCGCTCTGCTTCCTTGCGCTTCTTCGTGCTTAAAAGGATGACGCCCAAATCTAGCATTCCCTGAGGCGCGCAAGCAGCCGGTGGTGCGCGGAATGTCCGCCATTGCGCACCTCGATCTCGGCGCGCGGCAAGGCCAGGCCGTTGAGGGCCAGATCGCCGAGCAGGTCGAGGATCTTATGCTTGACCGGTTCGTCGGGCATCCGCCATGCCGGTTGATTGAGCAACGGGTAACCCCCGCCTTCCCATTGGGGATGGAGAGAGAGGACCTCGCGATATTCCGCTTCCGAAGCCGCCAACAATAGGCCCGAGTCCCGGCCGGCCCCGGCCATGAGGCCCGCCGCCAGCGCCGCGCGCCATTCTCCATTGAACGTGAAAGTGCGCGCCGGGAGGATTTCGCTCCAGGCCGTGGCCGCATCGTCCAGCCCGAAAGCCTGGCGCAACGGACCGCGTTCGAGGACGTAGCGCACCCGGAAACGATCGGCGGGCCGTATTGAAAGATGGCCGTCTTCCCAGCTATCCTCCCAGGCGAGGGCGCAGGGATATTCCCGCCAGGCGGGCATGCGGGCGGCGGAGGGCGCCTGGCGGGCCAGGGCCTCGCGATAAGGCAGGGCGCTGCCGTCCAGACCGGGCAATTCGGGGGCGTCGGCCCGCAGGGATATCGGTTCCTCGGCGAAGAAGAGCAGCGCCGCCAGCAGGTGTTCGGGGGTCGCTACCGTAGCGGGGACGTTACCTAGCACCGTGGCCCACCGGGCCGTCCGGGGCAGGCGTCCCAGGTCGTCGACCGTCTGCTGGCCCGGGAAGCCGGGGAAGCTGAACACCGGTCCGCCCGAATGCGTGTCCGCTGCCCGCAACCCGATTTCCAACCGGCAATGCCTTCCGCTATGCACCCCGGCCCCCGCGAGGATTTCCGGACCGGGGGCGGGCCTATCCGTTGCGGGTTGAGATTTCATTGGCTCCGGCCGGTCCGCCGTTCATCGATCCGGCTTTTCCGCCAGGCTGCGATGGGCCGGGCCGGGAATCCCGCCACCACCGAACCGTCGGGAAAATCCTTGGTGACGCCGGAACAGGCCGCCACCGAGACGTCGTTCCCCAGCCGTAAATGCCCGTCCACGCTGGCGGCGCCGCCCAAGCGCAGCCGCGCGCCGGCTACGGTCGAACCCGCCAAGCCCGATTGCGAAGCCAGCAAGCAATCCTCGCCCAGGGTCACGTTGTGGGCGATTTGGACGTGGGAGTCGAGCTTGCAACCCCGTCCCAAAAGGGTCGGATGCAGCACGCCGGCGGCCACCACCGAGTTGGCTCCGATAAAGCACCCGTCCCCGATGCGGACTCCGGCGGGATGGGGCATGGGAAGCAGTTCGGTGACGGCGGAGACAGTGTGGAAGGCCGGGGCGGACTCCGTCAACGGGGGCCCGGCGGCCAAGGGCCGGGCCGCCAAAGACCGGGCGTAGAATCCGAAGCCGGCGCAGCCGATCACGACCCCAGGCTGGATTTCGCAATCCCTTCCGATATGGCAATGCGCTTCGATCACTGCGTTGGCCCCGATGCGGGTCCCCCGGCCGATGAACGCGCCCTTGGCGACGTAGGCTCCCGGACCCACGTCCACGCCACCCTCCAAGACGCCTTCCACGACGGCCGTAAGGGCGATCCGGTTTTCGCCGCCCGGGGAGAAAGGGGATTCCCGTTCCCAACGATCGGCCCAGGCGGTGAGCAAAGCGGCGAGGGCGGCATGGGCCGAACTGACGCGGAGAACAGGGATATCCAGCTGCGGAAAGTGCACGCCCGCTTCCGCGGCAATCAATGCGGGCCGGAACGATGCGTTGTCGCGTGAAGCCGTCGCCGGGCTTGGCGACGATCCGTCCGCCGGGGGCTTCGTCCAGGCCTCACGAACGGACAGGCGCGTACGGGCTCCCACGCAAACCAGGGAACCAGGCTCCGCGCGCTCAGGCGCGCAAAGGGATGGGACGGGGAAGTCGAGATTGGGGGGGAGCGGAAAGGCCGGGTCCGACAATGGGCCCAAAAGGGCCGCGACCTCGGACCCGAGCGGCAAGCCCCCGGGATCCGTGCATCTCAGCCGCATGTTTCCTCCGGAAACCGGTTCTCCCGCCGCCTACTTGGCCTCTTTGTTCAGCGCGTCGATGACCTTCTGGGTCAGATCATTGTCCTTCTTCCAGTAGACGACGGCGCCGGCCGCGCGATCGAAAACCATATCGTAGCCCTCCTGGTTGGCCACGTCCTGGATGGTCTTCTTGATCTTCTGGATGATGGGCCCGGAGAACTCCTCGTTCTTCTGGAACAGGGTGCCGTCCTTCCCGTAGATCTGCTGCACGAATTGCTCGTACTCGCTCTTCTTCTTCAGGAAGTCCGCCTCCATCTCCTTCTTCTTCTCTTCGGAAAGCATCAGGGACTGCTTATCCAGCTTGTCCTTGAGCTCCATCAAGGATTTCTGCTTGGCAGCGGCATCCTGCTCCCATTTCTGGACCTGCTTGTCGTATTCCTTCTGGGCTTTCTTGGTCTCGGCATATTTGTCGAAGACCATCTTGGAATCCACGTGGGCGATCTTCAGGTCGGTGGCGAAAGTCGTTCCGGCCAAGAGAAGGCCCAAGAACAGGGGGGCCAATTTGCGCATATATCCTCCTTAAAATCCTTGCTCGATGACGAAGTTGACGACGGGCGCGTTGCCCGCCTTGGGATGCCGGTCGCCCGAGTACGTCTCGATGTCGTCCAGGGGCCATCCGAAGTCGAAGCCCATGCCGAAGGGAGCCACCAACGGAATGACCAGGCGGAACCCGAATCCGAAATCGCGGCGCAGATCCGAGAAGTCGATTTCCTCCCAGGGATCCGGGACCGAGGCATGGGACACGGGATTGAAGTAACCGGGATTGTTCGGATCGTATTTGGGCAGATTCCCGAACACGTTGCCCACATCGTAGAAGCCCAGCAGGTAGAAGGTGTTCTCCACCACCGGATAGGTAAGCTCGGTGATGAACGAGAAATAGCTCCGCCCGATGCGCGAGGACCCGATGCTGCCGGGATCGTACCCGCGCATCTTGCCCTGGTACCCCAGCACGCCGCCCATCTGGAACAAGTCGTAGCTCTGGATGTTGTCGCCCAATAGCATTCCGAAGGCCGAGGAGACGCCCAGGACCAGCTTCTGGACGGTGGGGAACCACCAATTCACCTTGGTCTCGACTTCATGATAATTGAAGTCGCCGCCCAGCGGACCGCCCACGCGGCTGTAGATGAACCGGTAGGTCGAGCCCTCGGAAGGGAAGAAGGGCAGGTTCTTGTCATCGCGGGTGAGGGTCAGGTGCAAGGACGACTCCAGGCCCGACGGGATGATCAAGGAGTTGGCGTTGGTGGTCAGGCCATTCTCGTTCTCGGTCAGGTTATACGAACTGCTCACGGAGAAATAATCGTCCGGCCAGGTGAGGCGGCGCCCCAGGTTCAGGGTCAGGCCGTAGCGGGTATAGTCATTCTGGTCCGCCGTGATGGCCTTCTGGAAGCTATAGAAGATGTTGGCGCCCACCAGGGTCGGGGTGTCCAGGAACCACGGCTCTTGGAATCCCACCGAAGCCAACTGCTTTTGCTGTCCGTACTCCAGGTTCAAGTCCGCGCGCTGGCCGTTCCCCATGAAGTTGGGGATCTGCAAGCCCACCGTTCCCACCAGGCTCTCGCGCTGGCTATAGGCCAGGCCCGCCGAAACCGTTCCCGTACCCGCCTGCTTCTCGGTCACCTTAAGGACCAGGTTCACGTCGCTGGCATCCCCGTCCTTCACCTGTTCGATGTTGGGCTCCACGTTATCGAAGAAGGCCAACTGCATGATGTCGCGCTGGGCCCGGACGATCAGGGACTGCCGGAAGATGTCCCCGGGGAACAATTTGACTTCGCGGCGGATGACCTTATCCTTGGTCTTGGTGTTCCCGCGGATGTCCACCAGGTGGATATGCGCGATGCTGTTCTCCTTGATGGTGAATACCACGTTGACCACGGTGTCCTGGTACTCGAAACGATCCTGCAAATCGAGGAACAGGTAGCCTTCCTCGCGGTAGAGCGAGGTGATCTGGAACTTGGTGGCCTCGTACTTCTTCATGTTGAAGATTTCGCCCGAATCCAGCAGCAATTGGGCCTTCAAGGCCCCGTCCTCGACGATGTTGTTGTGGATGAAGGTGGCCTTGCCGAAGCGGTAGCGCTTGCCTTCCGCCACGTTGATGCGGATGTCCAACCACTTCTTGTCCGGGGTGTAGGTGATCTTTTCCCCCTCGACCGCCGCGTCCAGGTAGCCCAGCTCGCGGTAATAATCGACCAAGGAATCGAGGCCCAAACGGTATTCGTCTTCCTTGTATTCCCCATCGCGCCACCAGCGCTCTTCCTTGGTGGGCAGCTTCTTGCGCAATTCCTTATCCGAAACGTGCGGATTCCCGGCGAAAGTGATGTAACGGACGCGGACTTTCTTGCCTTCGCTGATCTTGAAGGTCACCGTCTTGCGGCCCGTGCTTTCTTCCACGCCCTCTTCCACGTCCACCTGGGCCAGCAGGTATCCCTTGCTATGGTACTTGTCGAGGATCTTCTGCCGGTTGCGCTCCACGGCGCTGCGGGAATAGACTTGCCCATCCAGCAGATCCATGACCTCTTTCAGGTCATCGGTCTTGATCTTGTCGTTCCCTTTGATTTCCGCCTTGGCCAAGGTGGGCAGCTCGGTAACCGCGAAGGTGAGGATGGCCCCTTCCACCGAATCCGGGTAATCGATGTCCACGCGTATGTCCGAGAAGAGGGCCAATTTATTCAGGGCGGTGACCGAGGCCGAAACCCGCTGGCGCAAGACCGTGGGCAGGTATTCCTCGCCTTTTTCGATTTGCAGGGTGCGGAAGATGAGGGACTTGTCGACGGTGCGGTTGCCCTCGATCTTGATGTCCACGATCTTGACCTCTTTGACCGGGCTGTGGAAGCCCGGGCCGTTGAGCTGCTGCGCGCCCGCGGGTACCAGGAGAAACAGGCCAAAGAGCGGGAAGAGCAAAGCGCGAAGCGTCTTGGGGATGGTCAAAAGGCCTTCCTGAGGTTTTGGAAACCGGAATAACATAGCAAAAAGGGCGCCGGGGAACATCCCGACGCCCTTCCAAGTTTTCCGATGTTTATCCGGCTAAGAGGGCCGCCCGCATTAAGATGCGGGCCGACCTCGTTCGCGCGAGGGCGACCCTCACTGACGTGAGGGCTTACTCGCCCTTCACTTCGGCGGGTTCCTTCTCTTCCTTCTTCCCGGTCTTGGAAGGGCCGGGAGTGAAGGTCAGTTGATCGCCCTTGCGGCTGACCTTGAGCAAGGAATTGTCCGTGATCTTGCCGCGGAGGATTTCCTCGGCGAGCGGATCCTCGATCAGCTTCTGGATGGCGCGGCGCAGCGGCCGGGCGCCCAGCTGGGGATCGAAGCCCTTCTCGACGATGAGGTCGCGCACCGAGTCCGAGATCTGAACCTTGATGTCGCGGGGGCTCAGGCGGGTTTCCAACTCGGCGATGAGGATGTCCACGATGCGGCCCATATCCTTCTTCTCGAGGGACCGGAACACGACCAGGTCGTCCAGGCGGTTCAGGAACTCCGGGTTGAAGGTGCGCTTCACCTCTTCGCGGACCATCTTCTCCATGCGTTCGTACTCGCTGTCGGTATCGTCCTTGCCGAAGCCGAGGCCCACGCCCTTCTTGATATCCTTGGCCCCGAGGTTCGAGGTCATGATGATCAGGGTGTTCTTGAAGTTCACCTTGCGGCCGTAGCTGTCGGTCAATTGGCCGTCATCGAGGATCTGCAACAGGATGTTGAAGACATCCGGATGGGCCTTTTCGATTTCGTCCAGCAAAATGACCGAATACGGCTTCTTGCGCACCTTCTCGGTGAGCTGGCCGCCTTCTTCGTAGCCGACGTACCCGGGAGGCGCGCCTACCAGGCGGGAGACCGCGAACTTCTCCATGTACTCCGACATGTCGATGCGGATGAGGGCTTCTTCGGTCTCGAACAGGAAGCCCGCGAGGGCCTTCACGAGTTCGGTCTTGCCCACGCCCGTCGGTCCCAGGAAAATGAAGCTGCCCATGGGCCGCTTGGTGCTATGCACGCCGGAACGCGAGCGGCGGATGGCCTTGGAGATCACGTCGATGGCGCGTTCCTGGCCCACCACGCGCTGGCGCAGCTCGGTTTCCATGTTGAGCAGCCGTTGGCTTTCCTGGTTGGCCATCTTGGCCAAAGGAATGCCCGTCATCTTGGCGACCACTTCCTGGATGGCTTCTTCATCGACGATCAGGCGCTCTTCGCGTTTCTGCTCGCGCCACTTCTTGCGCATTTCCTCCAGCTCGGCCTTGAGGCTCTCTTGAGTGTCGCGCAGCGACGCGGCGGTTTCGTAATCCTGGTTCTCGACCGAGGCTTCCTTCTCCTTCACCACGGCCTCGAGCTCAAGCTCTTTGGCGCGCAGTTCGGGAGGGATGGACAAGCTGGCCAGGCGCACGCGGGCGCCGGCCTCGTCGATGATGTCGATGGCCTTGTCCGGCATGAAGCGATCGGAAAGGTACCGGTCCGACAGGCGCACGGAAGCGTCCAGGGCCTGTTCGGTGTAGGTGACCTTGTGATGCGCCTCGTACTTCGGGCGCAAGCCCTTGATGATCTTGAGGGTATCGGCGAGTGAGGGCGGGTCGACCAGGATGGTCTGGAAGCGCCGTTCCAACGCGCCATCCTTCTCGATGTACTTGCGGTACTCGTCCAAGGTGGTGGCGCCGATGCACTGGAACTCGCCGCGCGACAAGGCGGGCTTGAAGATGTTGCTGGCGTCGAGGGAGCCTTCGGAACCTCCGGCGCCTACGATGGTGTGCAACTCGTCGATGAAGATGATGACGTTGTCGTTCTTCTGCAGCTCGGTCATCAGCGACTTGAGGCGTTCCTCGAATTGGCCACGATATTTGGTGCCCGCGACGATGGATCCCATGTCCAGGGTGACCACGCGCTTGCTTTCGAGGATCTCGGGGATGTTGCGCTCGATGATCTTCTGGGCCAGGCCTTCGACGATGGCGGTCTTGCCCACGCCCGGTTCGCCGATAAGCACGGGGTTGTTCTTCTTGCGGCGGGACAGGATCTGGATGACGCGCTCGATCTCGGGACCGCGGCCGATGATGGGATCGAGCTGGCCCTGGCGGGCGAGTTCGGTCAGGTCGCGGCCGAAATGATCGAGGAAGGGCGTCTTGCTCTTCTTGCGCGAACCCGCGAAGTCGGTGCCGCTCTGGGCGTCGCCGCCGCGGAGCACGCGCTCGATCTCTTCCTTCACGCGTTCGTATTCCACGCCGATGGAGGCGAGGGCGTTGGCGGCGGCGGACTCGTGGTCCTTCATCAGGGCGAGCAGGAGGTGCTCGGTGCCGATGTACTTGTGGCTCATCGAGCGCGCTTCCTGCGCGGCGATCTCCAACACCTTCTTCGCGCGGGGCGTGAAGGGGATCATCTGGCCGATGGTCATCATGCCGCCCGAAGAGCTGATCGACTTCTCGATGTTGCGGGCCAAATCGTCGAGATCGATCCCGAGATTCTTCAGCACCGCCACCGCTACGCCGTCGCCTTCGCGGATGAGACCCAGGAGCAGATGCTCCGTGCCCACGTAGTCATTCCCCAGGCGCACGCTCTCTTCGCGCGCGAGTTGCATGACCTTCTTCACCCGATCCGTAAACATGCCGTTCATTGTTTGCGCTCCGTTGGGCCGGCGCATTCCAGCCCGCTCACATCCCTGTTTAAAATACTTGCCTTCCCCCAAAATCCCAATCTTTATATAGCCTCATTGCATGGTTTCCCTAAGGTTAATCTTACAACATTCGCCCGCGAAAAGTCTTCTTCTTCCTGCGGGAGATCCCTGTCGCAACTTACCGCCAGGTGACCGCTTGCCGCCGTAGCGCGCAAGGACTCCAATATCCGTCCGATTTCGGGGCGCGCCAAGCCCAACGCGGCCCCAAGGCGCGCGAAAGAGGCTTGCGAGAGCAGTTCCGGATAGGAAAGCGTCGAGGCGCTGGTCAGCCGCTCCAAAGCCCCTTGGACGCGCGCGGCGAGCCGTTCGGGGTGGCGCCGCTGGCATTCCCGGCGCATCTCCTCCTCCCGCCGGAGTAACGGCGCCAGAGCTTCGAGATGCTCGGCATACGCCTCCGCAGGCGTCCGGCCGAGGCGCCCGCGGGAAGCGATGCGGAAGAGTCCCACGTCGGGGGGACCGGGCATCGACCCGGTCAGAGGCGCGGCGGGCGCGAAGGCCAGGCCGGCGGCGACGCAATAATTCCGGGCCGCGGGCAATTCCCTGGCCATCGCCAAACCCGGAAGATGGATCACCTGCTCGATGGCGATGCCGGGACCGATGCGTCCGGGATCGGAGGCGAGAAAGCCGTAGCGCGGCGACCGCGCCCAGCCGGATCCATCGGGATCGGGCCCGGGATCGGGGAAGTCGGCGGACCCGGGATGCGGGCAACCCGAGTGCAATTGACCCAGGGTCAAATGCTCCACCTCGTTCACCATGGCCCACGCGGACCCATCGGGCGCGGTGGCGAGATGCTTGAAGCCTTTCTTGCCCGGGAAGGGCATGGCGCGCCAGGGCAAGATCTCGCGCTCGCGCAAGAGGCGCACGACGCGCGGCGGGCAGGCGGCCAAGGGCACGGGAGACGGATAGCCGGCGCGCGCCATCCAGGCCAGGGCGCGTTCGGCGGCGACGGCGCATTGGTTGGGAGTGGCGGAAACCGGGAAGGGCAGGCCGGCGAAGTTGCGAAAGGCGAGCAGCCGGGTCAGGACCACCGCGGAGCGCGGGTCCCCCTGGGTAACATCAGAGTTAACCCAGGGCAAGGGCCGAGAAGCGAGATCAAGCCACCCCAAGTCCGGGACCCCTGGGAGCGGCGGCGCGCAGCAGGCCCTTGATGCGGGCGGCTTCCTCGTAATTCTCGGCCCGTACGGCCTCGGCCATTTTTTCCCGCCAGTGGGCCAGGGTTTCGGGATCGGCGGCAGGCGGGGCGGCGGTCGCGTGCGCCGCTTCGGGCACGGCGAAGGCCAACGCTTGATGCAGCCAGGCGACGTCGGCCTGCAAGGCCTCGCCGAAGGCGAGGTAACAGTGCGGGCATCCGAGCAATCCCCGGGCGCGGTATTCGGCCCAGGTATGGCCGCAATGCGTGCAGACGGGAAAGTTGGCTTCGCTCACGCCCGGCCTCCGTCCCGCTCCATCCGCAAACCTCCGCCTTCCATCATGTACACCTTCTTGGCCAGGCTCGCCAAGGCCTGATCATGGGTCACCACCAGGATGGCCACGTTGAGGCGGCCGTTAAGATCGAGCAGGAGTTCATGCAGATGGGCGGCGTTCTTGACGTCCAGGTTGCCCGAAGGCTCGTCGCAGAGCAGGATGCCGGGATTGTTCATGAGCGCGCGGGCCAAGGCCACGCGCTGGCGTTCGCCGCCGGAAAGCTCAGCCGGCAAGTGCCGCAAGCGATGTTCCATGCCCACCATCTTGATCAGGTCGAAGGCGCGTTCCACTTCGGCCTTTCCCATGCGGCCGTCGACGCGCGCGGGCATCAGCACGTTCTCGCGCACCGTAAGATCGGGCAAGAGGTGGTGGAATTGGAAGACGAAGCCGATTTCGCGGTTGCGCACCCGGCTCATGGCCCGATCGGAAAGGCCCACGGTATCCTTGCCCTTGAAGAGCACGCGCCCGGCCGTGGGGTGGTCCAGCAATCCCAGGATATGCAAGAAGGTGCTCTTCCCCACCCCGGAGGCGCCCTTGATGGCGACGAAACCGCCCGGGCCGATGGCGAAATCGAGATCGCGGAAGAGCTCGATGCGCGTGCCGGTTTCCTCGAAGACTTTCTGGATCTTCTCTGCGGAAAGCAGAGCGCCTTCCGGCGACGGGCGGTTGCCGCCCCCGGCCGCGGGCAAGGCCGATTCACTCATGGCGGATGGCCTCCACGGGATCATGGCGGGCGGCCTTCATGGCCGGGAGGATGGTCGCGATGCCACACAGGAAATTGGTCAGGATCAGCACGGAAGCCACGTCCGGCCAACGCAGCTCCACCGGCAAAACGGTCACGAAATAGACGTCGCCCGGCAATTGGATGAGGCCGAAGCGGCTTTGCAGCCAATAACTGAGAAGCCCAAGGCCCGTGCCGGCGAAAGAGCCCGACAGGCCGATGAGCATGCCCTCGAGCATGAAGATGCGCAGTATGCCGCTGCGGGTAGCGCCCATGGCGCGCAGGATTCCGATCTCGCGGACCTTGTCGTTCACGGCCATCACCAGCGACGAGATGATGTTGAAGGCGGCGATGATGATGATGATGCCCAGGGCCAGGCCCACCAAGACTTTCTCGTAGGACATCCATTTGATGAGGGTGTAATTCTTGGCCTGCCAGTCCAGAGCCCGGTACGGGAATCCCAGGGTATCCTCCATGGCATCGGCGATCTTGCCGCTCTTGTAGGGATCGGCGACGCGGAGCTGGAGCCCGGTGGCCGCGCCCTTGAGGCCGAACAGCTTTTGGGCGTCTTCCAGGGAGATGTATGCGAGGGACTCGTCGAACTGGTACATGCCCGACTCGAAGGTGGCGGCGACGAGAAAGGGGGCGATCTTGGGGGCGAAGCCGGCGGCGCCGAGTTCCCCGGCGTCGGTGAAGTCGGCCAGGAACACCTTGTCGCCGATGGAAGCCTGCAAGCGATTGGCCAGCGCGTAACCGAGGATGATGCCGGGGTAGGCCTTGCCGGTGGTGTCCTTGAGCCCGTGGAAACGATAACGACCATGGGAAATGGTGCCCGACAGGCCGATCACGTCCTTGCTGGACGCGCTATCGATGCCATAGACCACGATGCCGTCCTGGTTCTTCTTGCGCGAGATGATGGTCTTGGACATGATGAACGGGGAGACGGCGGTGACCTGGGGAAAGCGGCGGACGCGCGTGGCCAGGGAATCGTAGGCCTTAACGGGGGCGAACTGGTATTGGGTGATTTCGATATGCGCGTCCTTGCCGATGAGCTGGCGCTTGACCTCGTGCTCGAAGCCGTTGATGGCGGAAAGCACGAAGATGAGGAGCCAGGTTCCGACCGTGACGCCGGCGGCCGAAAACAGGGCGATAAGCCCCGTGGACAGGGTCCGGCGTTGGGCCCAGAAGTACTTCCGGGCGATGAACCACTCGAAACGCTTCACTCGGGCTTCATCAGCGGAAAGAGCAGGACGTCCTTGATGGTGGCGCTATCGGTCAGAAGCATAATCATCCGATCGATACCGATGCCCACGCCGCCCGTCGGAGGCATCCCGTACTCCAGGGCGCGCAGGAAATCCTCGTCCAGGGGATGGGTCTCATCCTCGCCGCCCCGGCCGCGTTCGACCTGATCTTCCAGCAGCTTGCGCTGCACTAACGGGTCGTTCAGCTCGGAATAGGCGTTGCCCACCTCCCAGCCGTTGATGTAAGGCTCGAATTGCTCCACCAAATCCGGGTCGTTACGATGGACCTTGCACAAAGGCGTGCTTTCCCTGGGATGGTCGATGATGAAGATCGGGCCGTCCAGATGCGGCTCGCACTTGGCCTCGAAAAGGGCCTTCATGGCGAGGCCGCGCAGATACTTCCCCTTCAGTTCGATATGGTCCATGGCGAGCAAGGCTTGGACGGCGGCATCGTCCATGGAATCGAAGTCGATGCCGGCGAACTTCTTGAGGGCTTCCTTGACCGTCAGGCGCGGCCAGGGCGGGGTGAGATCGAATTCCTTCCCCTGGTAGCTGAATTTCATGGTGCCGTTGGCGGCGACGCATGCCGCCGCGTAGAGGCTCTCGAAATGCTTCATCATGTCGTTGTAATCGGCGTAGGCCTGGTAGAACTCCAACAGGGTGAATTCGGGATTGTGGGTACGATCGATGCCCTCGTTGCGGAAGTCCTTGGCGAACTCGAACACGCGGGGGAAGCCGCCGGTGATGCAACGCTTCAGGTACAATTCGTTGCTCACGCGCAGATACAGGGGGATGTCCAAGGCATTATGATGGGTCAGGAAGGGCCGCGCATTGGCGCCGCCGTAGACGGCCTGCAAAACCGGCGTCTCGACCTCGAGGTAGTTGTTGTCCAGCAAATACTGCCGAATGGCCTGGATGATGCGCGAGCGCTTCTTGAAGGTTTCCCGCACGCCATCGTTCAAGGTAAGATCGACGTAACGCTGACGATACCTCGTCTCCACGTCCTTGAACTCGTCGAAGATGATCTTCTTCCCGTCCTCGATCTTTTCCTTCGGGATGGGCAGGGGGCGCACCGCCTTGGAGAGCAGCTCGACCGTTTTCGCGTGGATGGTGTATTCCCCCGCGCGGGTCACGAACATGGTCCCCTTGACCCCGATCCAATCGCCGATGTCCAGGATCTTGACCAGTTCGAAGGCGGGTTCCCCCACCTGCTCCCGGCCGAACATCACCTGCATGCGGCCCATATCGTCCTTCAAATGGACGAAGGCCAGCTTGCCTTTCAGGTTGTACCGCACGATGCGGCCGGCGAAGGCGATCTCGGGTCCGGGCGCGGCATCGGCGCCCTCCGCGACCGGGGCGGGCAGCAGCGCGTCCTTCGCCGCGATCAGCTGGGCGCTGTCGTGGGTGGGCGCGAAGCGGTAAGGATAGGGATTGATCCCCATCTCCCGCAGCTTGCGCAACTTATCCAAGCGGGCTTCGACCTGATCGTTGATCTCCATGGTTTCGCAAACTTAGAAAATTCGCCAATTTGGGCAGAAATGAGCTATCACCGCTTTGGGAGAGCTGATTTTCGCGCCTCCTGTCGAAAATGAAGGTGAACGGAGTAGCCGTAGATGGATCCGGCGATAATCGATATTGCTTACATAAAAATCCGATCCCGTCCCCATTCAATTCAGGAACCGCTCTTTTAGTTGGGGCATAGCTTTTGCGGTTTATTGGGGCAATGGCACTGCGAATTCCCGCTGGCCGAAAAGAAGGTGGAAGAATCGCATGATGGTTCCGTCGCGATTGAACAAGTTGACCCGGCTGGCGTTAGCCGGCGGGATCCTGGCCGTGTTGGCTATCCCGTCCCAGGCCGCCATCATCACCGGTACGGTAGATGGCACCGACAACCTTTACTTCGAAGCCTGGGGCCACCCCTATGGCGATGCCATAGGTACAGGAACGGCGGCATCCGCTTTGGATTACGCTTTCACCTCGGGCCAGACCTTTAGCATAACCGCGACCGGATGCGTGGTGGACGCCGGCGCCATCTGCACCAGCCCGGACGGCATACCCGCCGACGGTATTTTCCGGGGCCTCACCGTATACGCTCTGATCGGCGTCTGGAGCACCGATGCCACCCATATCGACCCCGTCACCGGCGGTTCGGCGTTCGTGGTGGGCTCCTCGAACAATCTGGTGGCTCCGACCTATGCCGGGAACTTGTATTTGTTCCTCGCCGACAATGACGGCGTGTTCTCCGACAACCCCCCGGAATACCACTATACCGTCGAGGTACCCGTCCCCGATTCCGTACCCGAACCGGGCAGCCTGGCGCTGATGGGCGCGGGACTGATGGGCCTGGGATTGGCGGCCGGCGCGCGTAAGCGCGCGGCCAAAGCCTCGTAAGCCTCGTAAGCCTCGTAAGCCTCGTAAGCCTCGTAAGCCTCGTAAGCCTCGTAAGCCTCGTAAGCCTCGTAAGCCTTAAGTCTGCTTGCGCTCGGCGTCGGCCGCAAGCAGATAGGCATTGATGAAGCCGTCCAAATTTCCGTCCAGCACGCCGTAGGCATCCGAGGATTCGTAATCGGTGCGCGCGTCCTTCACCATCTGGTAAGGCTGCAAAACGTAGTTGCGGATCTGGCTGCCCCATTCGATCTTCAACTTGGAGGCCAGCTTGGACTCGCGCCTCGCGTCTTCCTCATCCTTCAGCTTTTGCCACACCCGCGCCTTCAGAAGCTTCATGGCGCTGGCCCGGTTCTTATGCTGGCTGCGCTCGCTCTGGCATGAGACCACGATTCCCGTGGGAAGATGGGTCATGCGCACGGCCGAATCGGTCTTGTTGATATGCTGCCCGCCGGCGCCGCCCGCGCGGAAGGTGTCCACCTTGATATCCTTCTCGTCGATATCGAAATCCACGTCCTCGATTTCCGGATAGACATAGACGGCGGTAAAGGAAGTATGCCGCCGCGCGTTGGCATCGAAGGGGGAAATCCGGACCAAGCGATGCACCCCGATCTCGGAGCGCAGGTAGCCAAAAGCGTACTCGCTCTGGATCTCGATGGTGGCGCTTTTGATGCCGCCGTCCTCGGCGGGCTGTTCGTCGAGGATCTCGAACTTGAAACCCTTCTTCTGGAACCAGCTGACGTACATCCTAAGCAGCATGCGCGCCCAATCCTGCGACTCGGTGCCGCCCGCCCCCGGATGTATGGTCATGATGGCGGGCTTCTCGTCATCCTCGCCGCCCAGCATCTTCTTCAGCTCGAGCTCGCCGATCTTGCCCGCCAAAGCCACGGCGGACTCGCGCGCTTCAATCAAGGAGGCTTCGTCCTTGTCCTCTTCGGCCATCTGGACGAGCATTTCGAGTTCTTGGACCTGGCCGTCCAGCGACTTCCATTGGTCCACCCACCACTGGAGCGTCTTGATCTGCTTCTGGGCCTTCTGGGCTTTGGCGGCATCGGACCAGAACCCCGGCTCCGACGCGTTGCGCTCGAGAAGCGCTATCTCTTCTTGCTTGCGGGGGAGGTCAAAGATACCCCCATAGGCGCTGCACGCGATCCTTCAGACTCTTGATCTCTTCCACGGGAAGCTCCTCGGAGTTGCGCCCGCAAAGATAGGAAAATCCGGACGCGGGATCAGGGCGCCCCGGGCGCACTCTAAAGGTTCGCCGGCGCTACCCAGGGGACTACCGCGCCGCCGTGGGTCAAGGCTCAATATGGCCTCGTCATCCGCGCGGCCTTGAGCGGCCGTCCCCCGCCCTCGTCCAACTGGATTTCCCTTTTGATGATTTCACGTAGACACGTTTGATATTTCATACTCCGCGAGAGCGCCAGGGTCTTGAGTTTTATCAAGTCGGACTTTGCGATGCGCAAATTGATGGTGCAATCCTTCACCTCCCCATCTAACCACTCATCGTATTTCGCCATATCCTCTTGAAGCTGTCGGGCCAATTCAACCCGCTTCCGCATCTCGGTCATAAATGAGGATTCCATGCGGTTACTCCTTGCAAATGACGCTGCGCAGCCAGTCCCCGTGGTTCCACAGTCGCCATAAGCACGGTGTATTGACAATCAATGTCAATACACCGTGTCGCGAGCTTACATAGGGACCCAGCCTGACCCGGGAATAGATACGCATTGGAATCGGAGTAAAGCGTGCGCCGGCGCACGATTATCGGAACCCCGTCTGTATTTGGAGATGGGTAATTAATCGACGGTGCGCACGGGTATGCCGGCCTGCGCCAGCTCGGCCTTGATGGCGGGGATCGACCAGGTTCCGTAGTGCACCATGGAGGCAACCAGGCCCGCGTCCGCATGGCCCTTTTCGAAGACTTCGGCCAGATGGCGGGGCACGCCGGCGCCTCCCGAAGCGATCACGGGTACCTCCACGGCATCGGCGATCATGCGGGTCAGGGTCAGTTCGTATCCGTCCTTGGTGCCATCGGCGTCGATGGAGTTCACGCAGATTTCCCCCGCGCCCAGCGCCACCGCGCGCTTCGCCCACTCGACCGCATCGAGGCCCATGGCCTTGCGCCCGCCCTGAACGTAAACCTCATAGCCCGAAGGCAGATCCGGCGCCGAAGAGCGCTTGGCGTCCATGCCCAGCACGATGCACTGCTTTCCGAAGGCCCGGGCGCCTTGGGAGATTATTTCGGGGTTTTGCACGGCCAGGGAATTCAGTGAAACCTTTTCCGCCCCGGCCATCAGGACCGCGCGCATGTCCTCGAGGTTGCGTATGCCCCCGCCCACCGAGAAGGGGATGAAAACCTTGCGGGCCACCGCGCGCACCATGGCGATGTCGATGGGGCGCTTTTCGGCGGAAGCCATGATATCGTAGAACACCAGTTCGTCCACGCCTTCGCGGTAATACTGCGCGCCCATCTCCACGGGATCGCCCAGGTCCACGTTGCCGGCGAACTTCACGCCCTTGGTAACCTTCCCGTTACGTACGTCCAAGCAAACGATGACGCGCTTGGAAAGCATCAGGCGCTTTCCCGGCCATTCCAGGTGGAACTACCGTCCCCGGTGGAATGGTCGTCCCGGCCATTCCACTTGCAGAAGTTCTCGAGCAGGCGTAGGCCGTGCTTCCCGCTCTTCTCCACGTGGAACTGGCAAGCCACAAGGTTCTTGCGCCCGATGACCGCCGCGAAACGGACGCCGGCGTAATCCGATTCCGCCAGGATGTCGGCCGGATCCGCGGGGGTGGGATAATAGCTGTGCACGTAATAGAAATGGCTCTTATCCGGGATGCCGGCGAAGAGGGGATGGGGACGGTAGAAACCGACGTGGTTCCAGCCCATATGCGGCACCTTTGCGCCCGGTCCCGCACGGAAAATTTCGGTACCGCCCGGGAGCAGGCCCAGGCAAGGCGTACGGCCATCCTCCAAACTCCAATCGAGGATGATTTGGCAACCCACGCAAATGCCCAGGAAGGGACGCCCGCTCGCGACGAACTCCTTCAGCACCGGGCCCAGTCGCATGCGGTTCAATTCTTCCATGGCCGAACCCGCGGCCCCCACGCCGGGGAAAACCAAGCGATCGGCGGCGGAGATGACGGCGGGATCGGAAGAGATCAGGGAATCGAATCCCACTTCCGCCAGCGCCAGTTGCACCGAAGTAAGGTTGCCCGCTTTGTAGTCGACCAGGACGATCATGGGAATGCGGGGCGGGCCGGAAGCCCGCCGCCTTCAGGCCCCTTTCGCCTCGCGCACCTTGCGCGAAGTCAGGGTGACGCGATCCACCAAGGGAATGGCGGAAGTTTCGGCCGGGATTTCGCCGACCACCTCGAAGCCGAGGTCGCGGATCATCTCGCGATCCAGCGAGCCCGCCTGGCCTTCGGTGGTCAGGTAGTCGCCTACGAAGATGGAGTTGGCCGCGTACAAGCCCAGCGCCTGCAGGCTCCGCAAATGCAGTTCGCGGCCTCCGGCGATGCGGATCTCCGAGAAAGGATTGGCCAAGCGGAACAGGGCCAGGATTTTCAGGCAATAAACCGGCGTGAGCTCCTCGCGATGGCCCAGGGCCGTGCCCTTAAAGGGGATCAGGAAATTCACCGGGATGGAATCCACCCCCAATTCACGCAGGCGGAAGGCCACGTCGACCACGTCGTCGCGGGTCTCCCCCATCCCGAAAAGGGCGCCGCTGCAAGAGGAAATGCCCGCTTCGCGCACTTTCCGAACCGTGTCCAGGCGATCGGTGAAGCCATGGGTGGAGCAGATTTCGCCGTAATGGCGTTCGCTGGTGTTCAGGTTGTGGTTATAGGCGTCCACGCCCGCCTCGTTCAACTTGTCCGCCTGGCCATCCTTCAACAGGCCTAGGCAGGCGCACAATTCCAATTGCGGGAACCGCTCCTTCACGCGGCGCACCGCCGCCGCCACCCCAGCCACGTCCCGGTCCGAGGGTCCGCGCATGGAGGCCACCATGCACAAACGCGCAGCGTGGTTTGCCACCGCCTTTTCCGCCGCCGACTCCACCTCCTCCGGGGTCATCAGCTTGTATTTTTCAACCGGCACGTCGGCCACAGCCGATTGGGAGCAATACCCGCAATCCTCCTGGCAAATGCCGCTCTGGATGTTGACCAGGTAATTCAGGCGCACCTTTTTGCCGAAGGCCGCATGCCGAACCTTGTAGGCGGCCTGCATCAGGGAGAGGATGTCCTCGTCCGGCCAGTCCAACACGGCCAACGCCTCTTCCCGCGTCAATTCATCGCCCCCCAAGCTCTTCTCGGCCAGATCAAGGGCATTCAAGCGCGAGAGCTGAGGATGTGCATCCATGGAGGGGGCCTTCCGAAAAGCCCTTAAATATAGTGAAATCCGGATAAGAGCCGGAAAAAAGGGGGATACGGGTCGTTCTAAGGCGGAGGTACGGTAATCCCGCAGCGCGCGGCCAGCTCCAGGACCCGCTGGGCACGATCCTCGTAGCGTTTCCGCACGTTATCCTCAAGCTGGCGTAGGCAACGTTGCAATTCGCCCAATTGACGGGCCACCTCGTACTGCTTCTCGCGCAAGAGTCCCGCGCCCCCGAACCGGGTAGGAGCGGACAGCATGCGCAGGCCGCGTCCGATTTCGCTCAACAATCGTTCCGGATCCTTGCCCAAACCATTTCCCGGGAGCCCGGCCGGCTTGCGTGCGCCGCCGCGCATGGCGAGTAAACCGAGCACTATCCCGAACATTCCCAAGATGAAAACCCCGTAGGAGGAAAATGAGGTACTGATTTGCACGCGATTTAGACTCCTGAACCCGGTGGGACGGTAACCGGGGATAGGGCAAAATAATCTTCTCCCAGGGTGAGGGAAAGCGGAAGTAACAGGATCGAAATGAAGGCGGTTAGGCGATTTCGGGAGTGAAGCCGTGCCGCATCGTGTTCTCGGTAACGCAGTAGGGATCGGCGAAATGGGCAAGATATCCCGGGCCGCCGGCCTTGGTCCCCAACCCGCTATGGCCAAAGCCCCCGAAGGGCTGGCGGTCCACCAGGGCTCCGGTCGATCCGCGGTTGACGTAGAGATTGCCCACCCGGAACCTCGCGCGCGCGGTTTCCATGTGGCTGGGGCTGCGGGTAAAGACGGCTCCCGTCAAGGCAAAAGGCGTCGCTGCGGCCAGACGCAAGGCTTGATCGAAATCCTCCGCCTTGATTATGGCCAAAACGGGGCCGAACAGTTCGTCCTGCATCAGCCGATGGCCCGCCTCCTTGACCTCGAAGAGGGCGGGCCCCACGAATCGCCCGCCTTCCGGCGTGGGGCCTTGATAGATCAATCTCGCTCCCGGGCCGGGATCGGCAATCACGGCGGAGAGGCGTTCGCGCGATGCGGCGTCGATCACCGGCGGGACGTCGCAGGCGGGATCATCGGCAGGTACTATGGCCAAGGTAGCGCATGCGGCGGCCAGGCGCTCCAGGAAGGGTCCGTAAACATCACCTACGGCGATCACCCGCGAACAAGCGGAGCATTTCTGGCCCGCATAGCCGAAGGCGCTTTTCATTACACCGATCACGGCCTCATCCAAATCCGCGTCCTCGTCGATAACGATGGCGTTCTTGCCGCCCATCTCGCAGACCACGCGTTTGAGGCGCGGCTGCCCGGGCCGGATTTGCGCGGCCTCGCGCAGGATCACGGTCCCGACTTGCAGGCTGCCGGTGAAAGCGATCTGCGCCACGAGCGGATGCTCGACCAAGCGGGCGCCCGCCACTTCGCCTAGTCCCGGAAGGAATTGCACGACCCCGGGCGGGAAGCCGGCCTTGAGCATGGCTTGGTACAACAGCCAGGCCATGAGGCTGCTCTGCTCGGCGGGCTTCAGGATCACTGGATTGCCCGCGACCAAGGCCGCTGTCGCCATTCCGCAGAGGATCGCCAGCGGGAAATTCCAGGGGGCGATCACGGCCACCGGCCCGCGGCCCATGTAGGCCAAGGTATTCAGCTCCCCGGGCGCCTGCCCTTGGTTGCGCGGCCCCAATTCGATCAAGGCTTGCCGCGCGTAGTAGCGGCAAAAGTCCACCGCCTCGGCCACGTCGAGGTCGGCTTCCTGCCAGGGCTTGGCCACTTCCAAGGTCTGCAAGGCCGCCAAGCGCACCCGGTCCGCCTCCAGGATGGAACCCAGCTTTTCCAACAGGCCCGCGCGCTCCGTCAAAGGACGATCCCGCCAGGCGAGGTAAGCCTTTTCGGCGGCTTGCACGGCCAAGTCGGCTTGCGCGGCCGAAGCCATATCCACGCGGGCCACGATGAGGCTTTCGAGATTGGGCGAAATCCAAGGGCGCGACTCGGGCGCCGCATCCTCGCGGCCGTCGCGCATCACCGGAACGCGGATCGGGAAGCGGCTTTTCCAATCCTCGATGGCGCGGGCGAATTCCTGGCGGGTCTCCGGCCGGGTGAAATCGCTGCGCGGGCAGTTCCGGAATGGACTGGCGAGATCCCCGGGTACCATGTCGGTTACCTCTTGCGAAAGGCCCGTGGCGGGATTGGGCGCGGCCAGCAGCGCCGCGATGTCTTCGCCTTCATGATAGCTTTGCCGCAGGAACCCCGCGTTGGAGGTATTCTCCAAAAGGCGCCGCACCAGATAAGCCATGCCCGGAAGCAGCGCGCCCACCGGCGAATACACCCGCATGCGATATCCCCGGCCCCGCAAGACCTTGCGTTCCGGTTCGGCCATGCCGTACAGCATCTGCATCTCGAAGGCGTTCTTCGGCACCTTCATTTCTTCGGCCGCGACCAAGGCATGCAGCAACGAGCGCAGGTTATGGCTTCCGAAGGCGGGGGACAAGTGCCGGTATTCCGACAAGAGCTTACGGGTGAGCGATTCGTATTGCGCATCAGTGGCGGATTTGGCGGTCAGCACCGGGCAGGGCAGGCCCCATTGTTTCGCCATCGCCACTTCGTAATCCCAATAGGCGCCCTTCACCAGGCGCACCGTGAGGGGCGTTCCCCGGCCTTTCGCCAGGCCCAGGAGCCGATCGAGATCGGCCGGCGCCGACTTCAGGTAAGCCTGCACCACGATCCCTAAGTGCGGCCAGCCGCGCAGATCGGGATGGGCCAACACTTCTTCGAACAAGTCGTAGGTGATCCCGTGCAATTGCCAATTTTCCAGGTCGACGTTGAGGAAGACATTCCGCTCCTTGGCCAGAAGGAACAGCGGCAACACTTTTTGCTTAAGACGGGCTACGCATCCGGCCGTATTGACGGGATCGAGGCGGCCTTCCAGGGCCGAGAGCTTCAGGGATACGTTGGCCAGGGGGATGGGCCCGCTATGCCCGGTATCCAACACCGGATCCGGTTTCCAGCCGCGCACCTCGGCCGACAAGGTTTCGATGAGATCGCGGTAACGGGCCAGGTAAGCTTCGGCTTCGCCTTGCGTCAGGGTGGCTTCGCCCAACAGATCGGCGGTGAATCCGATTCCCTGCGAATGCAGTTTGCGTAAGATGGGGATGGCTTCGGATGCGTCCCGCCCCAGGATGAAATTCTCGGCCATTTTCACCACGTTGCGCTTGATGACTTCCACGCCCACCACGCCGGTCAGGCCGCCCGAAGCCGCCTTGAGCGCCACGCTAAGCACGGTGGGCAACTCCCGCCCCTCCCGCAGGAGGTAGTCGCGCATATGTTGCCAAACCTGCTTGCGGCTCTTCAGCACCGGCAAAACGTCAACCAGGCGGAACAAGTCTACCCGGAAGGACGGGTCCTTCATGGCCCATTCCAGGATGCGGCCCTGCCAAAAATCCTTGTTGAAAATGCCGGGGACTTCGCCCCGCATTTCATCCCAGATTTCCCGGCCCGATTTAAGGATGGCGGCGTTAATGTCCGTATGTGCAGGTATCATGGTCTAGTTATATCAAACTAAGCGCTTCCGCCGCCACGGTGTTATCTTTCGGGATACCCGGCCTGGAACAAAGGCCCGCCGCAATTCGTCAAAGCAAGGCTGCGGTCCATGCGGACCGCTCCGAATTACCCGGTAAGCCGCCCCCGCCAGGGCGGACGAAGCCATACCCGCCGAAGGAGAACGCATGCGTTTGACACCCAGAATCCTTTTCACCGCCGCAGTGGCTGCCTCTTCCGTCTGGCTCGCGGGCTGCTTTCTCAGCGCCGACGATAGCGGTCCCAGCGCCGATCAGAAAAAGCAATCGGCCACGGTAGCCGACCAAGGGTCCGGACAGATGGAAGGCGCCGTGACCAACATGACCAGTTCCCAATTCCAGTATGGCAAAGAGGATTTGACCCAGCTGAAACAATCCCAGGCCAATTACGCCGAAGCCGCCCGCCTCAACCCGGGCAATTCCCAAGCCCAATTGGGGCTGGCCTTGACCAATATCCTGCTGGCCGCCCAGGATCCTCGTCTCGCCGACGTCCTCAATCGCACCGTCGACGGCAAATCCCCTTTCAACTCCAACCTCGCGGGAGGCGCCCCGTTGCTGCGTTCCGTCGTGCTGGCCAAGGTAGCCGACGCTTCGACGTGGCCGGAGTTCCACGAGATCCAGGATTCCATCGAAAAGGTACTGCTGCCCGCTTTGGAAGACGCCATCGCGCGCGTCAAGATCGCCTATGACGACCCGAACTTCTCCATGACCCTTACGATCCAGGGGACGCCCAAGGAACTCGACCATGCGGAGGCCGGCATCCTTCTGGCCGGAATCCACGCCCTGCATGGCTTGGTCACCCTTTGGCTGTCTTACGACGTGGACATCGATTATAACGGATCCTACGCTTGGATCGAAGCGTTGAACGATATCGGCTCGGTCAAGAAGTTCTCCGACCTCACCACGGATCAACGGGACGCCCTCAGGAAAGCCACCGAACTGTTCGGACCCAATGCCCCGTTCCTGGCGGTGCGGCCCGCCTGGAAGGATCGCCTGTCCAAGGTGGACGACGAGATCAATGCTTCCCTGGACATCGTGCGCGAGAGCCTGGGCTCCATCACCAAGGAGACGGATGCGCAGGACGACGATTTGATCCATCTCTGCGCCCCCTTCGAGACGGGCTCCTGCATCGCCACTCCGGATTACCAGAATGCCTTGAACGCGGTGGACAGCGCCCGCAAGTACATGAATCAGCCCTACGTGTTCCGCTTGACGGATATCGATACCACCCTGCGGGTCGATTTCTCGGCCTACTTCCGCGTGCAAGACTATAAGAAGATGCTCCCCTACTACGGTTTTTATGATCCGAAAGACTGGAGCGACGCCAAGCCGGCGATCTACTTCACCGACAAAGCGGGCAATATCACGGGCGACATCATGACCTTGAAGCACATCTCCGACGCGGCCGATAGCCTCGGCACGCCTGCGAGCGAGGTCGTCGCCCAGATCCGCGCGGTGATCCACTTGCAAGATCCGACTTTCCAAGGCTTCCTGCCCGGGGCCACCGAGGACGCCATCTGGAGCATCATCCTGAAAAAAGCGAAGCTTAGCGAGAATCAAATAGCTGGGACGTCTACCGGACCGTACCTTCCTAAGCTCGCCGCATCCACTCTCCGGCCCGACTTCGCCCTGTCCCTAATCGGGAACTAGTTTTCGCGCATGCTCTGCGTCTTCACACGTGAAGGCGGGCCCATGGCCCGCCTTTCTTTTTGCCTTCTCGTCCTTTGCGCCCGGCCGGTCCTCTCCGAAGGCGATCCCTTCGAAGACGCCTTAGGCATCGATTACTCCCGCCAATTGCTGCCCACCCCTGACGCCCCACGTCCGGCCGTGGGGACCTTGCCCGGCTTTTCCGGATCGTTCCCGTTCGCTACCACCATGACCGGCAGCGACGACATCCAGGGCCCGGACGGCGTGAACGACCGGCCCGCCCGCCTGGCGGCCACCTCAACTCTATGGCAACGGGATCTCATCCGTCGCGAAGCCCATTTCTCTTTCGCGCATCGCCGCGCAGACGGCGCCCTCGCCTTCGTCTTGACGGCGGTACCTGGACTGGAACTGCGCTTCGCCGCCGATCGTGATGATCAAGAGCTCTCCATCGGCGATACCGCCTCTGCCGCCAGCGCGAACGGAACCGATTGGGGATGGCGCACAGCCCTATCTTTTCCCATCACCCCGCTGCTGATTCCATCCGTGGTGGTGGGCGCCCGTTCATCCGATCCCGGAGCCGATGCCCTGGAAGCCCTGGCCTTTCGGGGCGCCACGCCTATCGGCCTTTCCTGGTCCTGCGCCTGGGGCCGCATCCATCGCGATTATCCGGTCGACCTGAAACTTCCCGGTTACTCTCCTCTTTCCTTACCCTTCTTGCTTCGGCAGGAATTCGCCGAAGCCGGCCTCGCCTATTTCCTCGGCCCTTGGGAACTTTCCTGGTCGGGCCGCCAAACTTGGGCCCGGCCACCCTTGACCCGGCCCCAAGGCTATTCCCTGGAGGATAGCGGCGCTATATGGAAGCAGGAGAGCCGCGCTGCCTATGCCCGAGGCGGTTATGCGGCAGCCCTCGATTTGGACTTGGGCCGCGGCCGCCACGTTTTCCGCGGTCTCACCCGCAAGGACGGGACGTTATACCCCTTCTCCTGGCAAGGCGGGAAGCAGGCGGACTACGCGGTGCGCGCCGACGTATCCAAAGCAATTCGCCGAGACACCCTGGGAGCATGGCTAGCCGCGGGCGAATCCGAGTACGATGCCCTCCGCCCCGACAACAGCGCCTATGGACGTTGGTTCTGGGACCGGAACGGAGTGGTTGATTCCTACCAAGGCAGCTTGTTGGGACTGTTCAGCGGAGAGACCTGGCTACTCAACGGGGCCGCATACGCAGGCCATGCTGGCCTAGGGGTATGGTGGAGCTCCACCTGGTTCGGGTTCGCCCGCCGCTTCTCCGTCGGATACCAATATCTGATACTGGAGGCGAACTCGCATCTCACCCGCCGACGCACCGAGTTCCTACTCGGCTACTCCGAAGCGAACGAGGACCGGAGCTATCCTACCGTCGAGGCGGACTTGATTCCAATGACCGCAGAGATGTCCCGGACGTGGGGTAACTTTTCCGTTTCGGCCGGCGGCCAGGCGGTGTTGCCTGCGCGCGTCCGCATCGAAAGGGCCGGAGGAACAGGCGGCGGGGGCGGCAGCGGGGCCGACTACGGTGGCGGCACGGTGGCGGGTATCCGCCTGGGATACCGGCTGCCTTAATGTACGGCGGGGGGAAGATGCTGGGGGGCTGGCGCGCCAATGGCGCGCCATTGGCGCTCCGCGCCCGGATATCATGTCCCCCGCACCGCAACGGCAGCCTCGGCCACGCGATCGGCGCAAGGCCTTATCTCCTCGAGGGTATTCCCCAACCCCAGCGAGAAGCGCAGGGAAGTAGAGGCCGCCTCTTTCCCCAGACCCATCGAAAGCAGTACATGGGAATGCTGCACGGCGCCGGAGGCGCAAGCGGATCCCGCCGAGACCGCGACTTCGCGCATATCCAGAGCCATCACCATCAGATCGGATCGGCAGCCGGGAAGGGTCAGGTTAAGCGTATTGGGAATACGGGGGGCCGGTTCGGCATTCACGATCAGATCGGGAATGCGTTGCTTAAGAGCCTCGGCCAAGCCATCGCGGAGGATGGCCAAACGGGCGCGCTCAGCGTCGGCATGCCCGCGCCACCATGCGGCGGCGGCCCCGAATGCGGCGATCCCGGGCGCATTCTCCGTGCCTCCGCGCAATTTTCGCTCCTGAGGTCCGCCCAACGATCGGGCCGCGAGAGGCGCCCCCTTTCGGACGTAGAGAGCCCCCACGCCCTTGGGCCCGTTGATCTTATGCGCCGAAAGGGCCACGTAATCGGCCTGCCATCCGCGCGGGCGCACCTCGCTTTTGCCCAAAGCCTGGACCGCATCGCAATGGAAGAGCACTCCGCGCTCCCTTAGCAAGGCCCCGATCTCGGCTACCGGCTGCAGCGCTCCGGTCTCGTTATTGGCCGCCATCACCGTCGCCAAAGCGGTATCCGGGCGTAACGCCGCCGCTACGGCGGCGGGCCGGACCACCCCGTCGAGATCGGGATCCACCCAGGTCACGTCCCACCCGCCGGCCGCCAGCTTTCCGATCGCCTCCAGCACGGCGGGATGCTCGAAGGAGGCCGCCACGATATGGCGGCCGCGCAACTTGCCCGAATCCGCGGCCCCCAACAGGGCCAGGTTATCGGCCTCGGTGCCGCCTGCGCAGAAAACGATCTCGCTGGGCGAAACGCCCAGCCAGCCGGCCAGCATCTCGCGGGCGTCCTCCACGGCGGCGCGCGCGGCGCGTCCGGCCCAATGCAGGCTGGAAGGATTCCCGAAAGCGGCGCGGGCGTAGGCCTCGACCGCTTCGGGCAGCATAGGAGTCGTGGCGTTGTGATCGAAGTAATGGCGAGACATGAATCGCCCTCGGGCTTAGGACCGGCCGGCCGGCCGCGCCGGAGCGCCGTCCTTGGCGATGCGGGCGATTACGAATTCGGCGCCCAGGTTAGGCCGGCCCAAGGCCAAGAACGCCTTGGAAAGCAAGGACGCTCCCAGGAAAAGCACCTTCTCGACTCGGATGCCTTCGCGCTGGCACAGGATGCGGAAATCGTCCAGGCTGAACAGATGGATGTTGGGAGTATCGTGCCAATTGTAAGGCAGGGCCTCCGAAACCGGCATCATCCCGGTGGCCAGCAGGGAAAACCGGTTGCCCACGAACGCGAAATTGGGGAAGGAGACGATGCCCTTACGCGCCACCCTCAGCATCTCATTCAGCACGAGTTGCGGCTTCTTCACTTCCTGCAATGTCCGGTTCAGCACCGCGTAATCGAAGGCGCCGTCGCCGATCAACGACAAGCCCATATCCACGTCGCTTTGCAGCACGGGCACGTTCTTGCGCAGGCATTCCACCACGTGAGGCAAGGCGATGTCGATCCCGATACCCGTCACTCCCAGGCTACGGTACAGGCTGTCGATCAACTGCCCGTCTCCGCATCCGATGTCCAGGATATGGCTGCCGGGCTCGATCAGGGAAGCCATCGCGCGAACGTCCTGGCCCGCGCCGAACGTGGCCCCGGACCCGCCGTTGCGGGCGCCCGTATCCGAGGCCGCCCCGCCCTTGGTAGACCCGTCCTTGGGCGAAATCCCGGCGGACCCGCCCTTCCCGATCGCTACGCGATCGGGATCCAAAGCCGCACGAGCCGCCTCCGCGAAGGCGGGCTTTTCCATGAAACCGTTGATCACCTGGGAAAGATTCGCCACCTCGAGCAGGAACGCATCGTGCCCGTAGGGCGACTCCAGTTCCACCAGGGAAACGATTTTCTTTTGGCGCAAAAGCACGCGCCCCAGATCCCGGGTCTGCTCGGGAAAAAAAAGCCAGTCGGAAGAGAGAGCCACCAAAACGAATTCGGCCTTCGATGGCGCGAAAGCCTTGTCCAACGATCCGTATCGCTCGACCAAATCGAAATGATCCATGGCCCAGGTGATATGCAGATAGGAGTTCGCGTCAAAGCGCTTCACGAACTGATCGCCTTGGTGGTTGAGGTAACTTTCTACCTCGAACCCCGTTTCGAAACGGACCTCGTTCCACTCTTCCTTCCGGTTGCGCCCGAATTTCTCGTGCATGGAAAGCGCCGAAAGATAGGTGAGATGCCCGATCATGCGCGCGTATGAGAGTCCGCGGGCCGGCAGTTGGCCGTCGCCGTAATAGTTCCCGTCCTGGAAATGCGGATCGTTGACGATTACCTTCCGCCCGATGATCTCGAATCCCAGGGCCTGCGCCGAGAGGCAGGTAGCCGCGGCGATGCAAATGCACTTACGTACCTTGTCCGGATAGGCGACGGCCCATTGCAGGGCCTGCATGCCTCCCATGCTGCCGCCCACAACCGCTTCCAGCACGTCGATGCCCAGTTGCGTCGCCAGCAACCGCTGCACGGCAACCATGTCCTCCACCGTGATCTTGGGGAAAGAGGCCCCGTAAGGCAGTCCCGTTTCGGGATTGATGGAACCCGGCCCCGTGGTCCCCTTGCAGCCGCCCAGCATATTCGATGCGATGACGAAATACCGGTTTGTGTCGATGGCCTTCCCAGGCCCGATCATGTCGTCCCACCAGCCGATACGATCCTTTTCGCGCTCGTAATCGGGATTGTACCCGGCCGCATGGGCGTCCGTGGTGAGGGGGGAGCAGATCATCACGGCATTGGACTTGGCCGCGTTGAGCGTTCCGTAGATCTCGTAGGCCACCTGGACTTCCTTCAGAAGCCGGCCGGAGACCAGGCGGAAACCCTCCGCAGGCAAATCCAGTTGCATGATGCGCGTTTTCACGCTCATCCGTTCCGCCGCCGCGGCTATCGCCGTCCGCGGGATATCCGCCTGCGCGGGCATGCCTTCGCCTTCCCAGGCCCGGCGGCCATGGGCCTGGCGGCCCGCCCTCCGGATCCTTGTTATCTTGGTTGGAGAACGCCATGCATGGCGTTCTCGTGCCCAAATCTAGATATATTGGGCCCCCAAGCTATGCCGGAACTCCCCGAAGTCGAGACCATCGTCCGCATGCTGGCGCCCAATGCCGAAGGGCGCCGCATCGCCGCAGCCGAGCTACGCCTACCGCGCATCCTTTTGGGGATGTCCGCCGCCGAACTCCCGGCCGCCCTTACGGGGCGCCGCATCGAACGCGTCCTGCGGCGGGGGAAGTACATCGTGCTGGAATTGGAAGGCTGCACCCTGGTCGTCCATCTCGGCATGACGGGCCAACTCACCTGGTCGCCCGCGGAGTACCGCGAGACCGAAGGCTTCGCACGCACCCTTACCGGCCTGGAGCGGGCGAAGGGCGTCCATCCCGTCGATAAGCACACCCACTTGATCCTCCGTCTCGAAGGCGGCGAACGCGTACTTTTCCGGGACCCTCGGACCTTCGGGAAAATCTTCCTGGTTCCGGGCCGCGCCTGGCCAGAGCATCCGCGCTTGCGCATCTTGGGCGCCGAGCCTCTGGAGGTGAAGGCGAAAGCCTTCCTGGCAGAGTCCTTCCCATCCGCCAGCGCCAGGCCCATCAAGGCCCTGCTGCTCGACCAGTCTTTCCTGGCCGGCGTAGGTAACATCTATGCCGACGAAGCGCTTTTCCGTAGCGGCATCCACCCCCAGGCCAAGGTGCGCGATTTGAAAGAAACCCAGCGCATCGCGCTGTTGGAATCGATCAAGGTGGTACTGCGAAAGGGGATCCGCAACCAGGGCACGTCCTTCTCCGATTACCGCAAACCCGACGGCAGCGAGGGAGGCAATTACGAGCGCCTGCAGGTGTACGGACGGGGAGGCGAACCCTGCCGCAAGTGCGGAATGCTTTTAGTGAAATCCGTCGTCGCCCAGCGGGGCACGGTGCATTGCCCGGGGTGCCAGCCCGCCCCAAAACGCGGCAGGTAACACCCGCGTTACCCTCCCCTGGGGCCAGTCGCGCCGGGCTCCGCAGCCGAAGTCCCATTACTGCGTTTGGGCCGTTCCGTCAAGGGAAAAATGCTGTCACTCGGAACTATATCCGGCGGGCGCCGGCGCCGATAAGACGTATATTCGGTTGATAGCGGTTGCCCTATACATGGATAGCGGTTGCCCCTGGACAAACCTGGGAGCGGAAAGCATACTAGGATCATGAGCGACGGGAACGTGGAGAAAGCCATCCTGGCAGCCCTCGGGCAGCAAGGCAGCCCCTTGCTGGAGCGGGTGACCCAGAACAATCAGATCCTGGTGCACAATTTCAAACACACGGTCGCACGCACCTGCGAATGCCAATTAATGGGATGCACCCGGAGCTTCGACATTACCCTGGTGCCCAATCAAGCCTTGTATCCGAAATATTGCGAAAGCCATCGCACCGAGTTCCGCCGCAAGGATTTCCTGCGCCGCCTGTGCGAGAAACCTGGCTTCTACCGCATCCGCGAATTCCGCGTGGCCCTGGGATCCGCGGCTCCGCTGCCGCCCCTCTGAGAACCTTGCGAACCTTGTTGCTGGGTTTCGCGCGCTTCTGGCTCAAGACCCTGCGCCTGCGTTGGCCGGCGGGCACGGCCCTGCCTGGCGGCGCCGTCATCGTCCTTTGGCATGAGCATTTGCCCATTTGCATGCGCGCCTTCGCCGGGCGCGGCATCCATGTCCTCATATCCAAGAGCCGGGACGGCGAATGGGCCGCACGCGCCTGCGCGCGTATGGGTTACCAGGTGCATCGCGGCTCTTCCTCGGCCGGCGCGCAGGCGAAATCCTTCGGGGGCCTACGCAACTTGGCCCGCGCGGTCGAAGCGGGGCATGGCCTCGTCGGAATGGCCTTGGATGGCCCTCGCGGACCGCGTCGCGAACCCAAGCCCGGTTCCTTATGGCTCGCGCGGCGCCTGGGAGTCCCCATCGTCCCGGTGGCTATCGAAGCTCAGAATGCCTTCCGGCTGGGCTCCTGGGACCGCGCTCTCATTCCGTTCCCGTTTTCGCGTGTGGAAATAAAGCTGGGATCGCCGGTTTTCCCCGAGTCCATCAACGAATTGGCGCGGGCCATGGAAGATGCGGAAGCGCCGAAAGCGGAAGGCCGTCTTTCCTATATTTAGCCCCCGCTCAGGAGGATCGTTTGCTTCCCTTCGTCACCATGGTCGCCTTCGACGTCGAAACCACCGGGCTCGATCCGGACAAAGAGGATTTGCTCGAGATCGCCGGAGTTAAATTCACGTTCGAAAAGCGCGACGGCAAGCTCGTAACCAAGGAGATCGCGCAGTACGGCAGCCTGGTCAAACCCTCCAAGCTCATCCCCGAAGACGCAACGCGCGTCAACAATATCACGAATCAAATGGTGGAGAACGCTCCCGATCAGAAGCCCGTCATACAGGCATTCCTCCGCTTCTGCGGGCTCAGCCCCATCCTGGTCGCGCATAATGCCTCCTTCGACGCGGCCTTCCTGGGCAAGGCCATCCGCAAGCAGGGCCTGGTGATGCCCCAGAATCCCATCATCGACAGCCTCAAGTTCATCCGCAAAATCATGCCCGAATACGCTTCCCACAAGCTCAGCGAGATCGCGCGCAAGCTCGGGGACCAAACCGGAATCGTGCTCAACCGCGGGGAACTGCATCGAGCCACTTATGATTGCGTCGTACTCAAAGAGGTTATGTGCACTTGCTTGCGCAAGCGTTACCAAGACAAGGACCTCGCGATGGATCAAGCGGTGAAGTCTTTCGAAAGCGTACACGGAGCGCCATTGAGCTTCGCCCAATTCGCCTGAAACCGCCGGAAAGATTTACACTCTTGTACCGCTGTGCGGGAATTTTGCGTTATTAGGTTATCCCTTAGGAAAACGGGGCCCTCTCGTCGGATCCACATTTGTTTAGTTTTCAGACGTCAGACCGGAATCGGGCCTTGGCTCCTCGCGAGCCAAGACCCGATCCTGGAAGGATGTCTGTATGCTCTATCGCCCCCGCATTGGAATCCGCCTCCTTGCGGCCTTGGGTTTGTCCCTCTTAGCTTGCGTTTCCGCCGTCCGCGCCGCGGATGGGGATGCGACCGCCGTGGCGGGAGATTCCGCTAAAGCGCCATCGGCAGCGCTGCTCCAGGACATCCGTCCCGTGTTGGCGCGCGCCTATCCTGGCATCGACACCATAGCTTTGCTCGGGCGCATTGCGGAGCGACTCAATTGGGGGGAGAAGGACGAACGGCTGATCGAGGCGGAGGGCATCCTCTACCTGGATCGCGGGGAATATACCGAGGCGAAAGCTTACTTCAGCCAGCTCATTGCGCCCCGACCCACCGCCATGTTGCTCATGGCTGAAGTATTGGAAGATTGCGGGGATAAATACGAGGCCGCCGCCTGGCGCCTGCGCGCGGCGCGAGCCCTGCCGCCCTCCGATGCCGTGTCGATCGTCCAGTTTCAACGCTATCTCGCCATCCGTCCCGGTGATGAGCAGGCCGAAGTGGAATTGGCCGGTCGCATGGAAGCGCAAATGCGTTTCGGCGAAGCCATGGACCTGTATTGGAAGCACCGGGACCGTTTGGCGAAGGACACCGCGGCCGCCGCGCGCGCGGCCGACCTGCTCGCGGTCCACGGGCGGCTCGCCGATGCCGCCGTCCTGGTGGTCCAAGCACGCGTAGAAGATCCGACGAATAAAGCCCTAGGCGTCCGGCTCGCGAACATCCACGCAGCCATGGGAGATAAGCCCGCGGCCGCCGCCATCTGGTCCGAAATCTGGTCCCGGGACCCGGCCGATAGCGCCGCGCTTGGCCAAGCGCTTTCCATTTTGGAGAGCGCGGGCGCGGCCGGCGAGGGAGCCTTGAATGGATTGCTCGTAAAGGCCCTGGAACGGGACAGCGCCTCCGGGGACCTGCATTTCCGCATGGCCGGGCAATTGCTGAAGTCCGGGGATCGTAAAGGGGCCTATGCCCATCTCGAGCGCGCCTTACGGGCTTCTCCCGGTAATTCCGCTTACCTGGAGCGCTTGCCCGAGGCCATCGAAGGCGATAGCCTGATCCGGGTCCATGCCGCGCTCCTGGAAGAACGCTTCGGAAAAGATCCCGCTTCGCCTCGGCTGGACTTGCTGGCAGCCCGCGCCTACAGCCTCGCGGGAGATCGCGCCAACGCCTGCCGGGCCTGGACGCGCCTGGCGGAGGTAGAACCGAAGTCCCTGGATGGGCGGAGGGACGCCTTCCAGGATCTCGCCGCTTGCGGCGATCCGACCTCGGTGGGCTTGGCCATGCTTATCGGTTCCAAGCAACTCGCCGCAGGCTTCGATCGCGAAACCGGACGATCCATGATCATCCTCGCCTTGCAATCGCGGAACTTCCTCATGACGGCCGGATATGCCGCCCGCTTAGCCGCCGAATATCCGGAGGATGCGCCGCATTCCCTGGAAGCCGCCAAGGCCCTGCTGGCAGCGGGGAAAGAGCCCGAAGCCCGCCAAGTGTTATCCGCCATTGCCGAGCATGCGGCGCTCCCGGAAGCCGCATTCATCCTGGGCCGCGCCCAATGGGCCGCGCATGCGTGGGACTCGGCCATCCCCCGGCTGCGAACCGCCCGCGATTCCTTTCCCGAAGCGGGCCCTATGCTGGGGGAATGCCTGGCTGAAACCAAGGATTACCCCGGGGCGGCTGCGGCTTACGAAACGCATTTCGCCCGTACCGGAAACAAGGAGTCCTTGCGATCCGCCGCGCGCATGCGCCGCCTTGCCGGGGATCTTCCCAAGGAAAAGGAAGCCTTGCAGACGTTGGAAGACAGCGCTTGGGCGAGCGAAGCCGAGCGTCTTCGCCTCGGTCTGGTTAAGGCCGCAACGGGCGACGGGCGCGGTGCGATGGCGATCTATGAGGATCTTTTTCGCGGCCGAACCATATTGCCTACCGGAGAAGGAAGGGATGGAGAAGGCTGGAGCGAAGCCTCCTTGCAATACGGCATGCAAATGGCCCACGACGGCCAGCTGGACAAGGCCATACGCGCCTTGGGGCTAGGCCTGAAGGCCGCGACGCCAAAAATACCGGGCCTCACGGAATCGTGGTTGCGATTGGGAGAGTGTTTGGCGGAGAAGAAGCAATGGCGGGAGGCCTATGCCGCCTACGCCTCCGCGCTGGCCTCCGATTCCGCATCGGACGAAGCCGCCGTGGAAATGCTCAACACCGCCAAACGCTTCGACGGGAAACCGGAGCTGGCTGCCGCTTACGGGGCCGTATATCGGGTCGACTCCTTGAATGCCGAAGCCAACGCGGCCATAGGGGCCGCGCGCCAGGCCGCCCATGAATATGGCGAGGCCGCCCGGCATTACCGCCGCGTGGCCGAAGCGCATCCGACGGATGCCTCGGCATGGGAAAACCTCGGCAACGCCCTGGCGCTCATCCCCGACTTGAAGGCCGCCAGCTCGGCGCTGCAAACCGCCATCGATTTGGGAGCTCAGTCGGACGAGGTTTACATCAACCGGGCGCGCGCCTATCGCGCCGAAGGCGAAAAGAAGATGGCGGCCTCCATCGTGCAATTTCTCCTTAGCCGGGATCCGCGCGACTATCTGGCGGTGTTGTGGTCCGCCAAATTCGCCGAGGAGGACGGGTATGCCGAGGTGGCTTCGGATCTGTTCCGCAAAACCGCCAAGTTGCAAGCCCCCCGTTCGCCCTGGCCGGAGCTTACCCAGGCCCGCGCGGCGGCGCCCAGGGAAACCAAGACCGCGGCGCGCTCCGATTGATTCTGGCGAATCCGGCTTGTCGCCCCGGCTGCGATTTCGCTAGATTACAATAGAATGCTGGAACAATCCCCTTCCACGGCCGCCTTTCGATCCCTACTTCGTTGGCTAGCGCTCAGCGTCCTTCTATTGGCGGGATGCCGCGCCGATATGGCCACCAAGGCCTGGGCCAAAGGGTCCATCCAGGAAAAGCCGATGACCGTGGTGCCTCAGATGCTCGAGCTCCGCTACGCCGAGAACCGCGCCATCGCCTTCAGCATGTTGCACAACCTTCCGGATAAATCCCGCGCGCCGCTCGTATTGGGCTTGAGCACGCTGGCGCTGGCCGCTTTGCTATCCCTCATCTGGAGCATGCGTAGACAAGGGGTCGCGCGCCTCATCCCCTTGGCGCTCATCCTGGCTGGGGCGTTGGGCAATCTGCAGGATCGACTTTCCCACGGATACGTGGTCGATTTCGTGTACGTGCATTGGCGCGATCGCTGGGACTTTCCCGTCTTCAACCTGGCCGATTCGTTGATCACCATCGGGACGGCCCTGTTGTTGATCGAATTCCTTTTTCTCTCTTCCCGGGATCGCTATCCCGCCCGGTAGGGGCTACCGTCAACGCGTCGCGGGCGCCATGCCTCGCCGTGTCCAACCAATCCCCGTCCCATCCGCCGATTCAATCGTGAGACGGTAGAACGCCACCCCGTGCTCACGCGGTTTCGCGCGCACGTCCAGCAGACCCTCCTGCGCCAACTGGTCTATCGATGCCAATGTCCTTCCCGAGGTCCCATGGAGGGTGAGTCGGAGGCGAGCGGGACGGGCGAATCGCAAGCGGAATACGGTACTGCCGTCCGCTCCGGGAAAGACGATTGGATCCGAAAGCAAGAGCGGCTTCGCCCCCGGCGCCCGTACTGCGACGGGATAGACGGAGTTCACCCAGATCCCCTTCGAGAACAATCCGGCGAAGATCCGGCCTTCGTTCAAGGCGATGGCCGTGGCATCCTCATTCGGCAAGCCGGCTTCGGCGGGACGCCAGTCCGCGGAACTCGAATCGCGCAAGAAGATTCCCGAAGACGATGTGACCGCGACCCGGTCCGCATCCCCGGCCAGGAAATCGTGGGGCCCCGAACCGGGCAAAATGATGGAGGACCATCCTCCCCCGGAAATGGAGGTTAAGTAGGCCCCTTCCGCATCGCATGCATATAGGCCCCCCTGCCCCCGCGCCAAGCTCCAGGCGTCCCCTCGCATAGCGGGGCTTCCCCACCATGCGTTCCATTTCGTTCCGTTGCTATCGATGGCTCGCATGAACTGATTATTCGCCCTGGCCATATAAAGCGCTTCCGGCCCGGCGGCCATTCCCGCATGCTGCCCATAAGGATCGAATTCCCCGGGGTTCTGCGAGCGGACAAGCAAGCCCCATGTCCGTCCCGAATCGGCCGAAGACCAAAGGCCCCACTCCCACGAATCGGCGAAGAATCTGCCTTGCCGATACGCCAGCGTCCGGACCGATGGAGGCGGAGACGGACTGGAAAACCAATGCGCGCCCCAATCGGAACTGTGGAACACGCCCTGCCGCGTAGAGACCACGAGGTTCGAACCCGATGCGGCCATCGCCTTCAGGCCCGAGGAGTAGAGTCCGGCGCCCCCCGCATCGGACCAGTCCCGGCCATTCCGGGAAACCCATACTCCTCTTTCCGAGGCCGCATACAGGCGGCCCCCGAGGGTGTCGATCCCGAAGACCTGGGCTGCGCCCTTCCCCAAAACCGGTTTACCCCAGCTTTCTCCCGCATCGGAACTCGCGTATAGGGAATCCCCCCCGACCGCGAACAAAACGTTCCCGAACGCCATCAAGGCCGTGATGGACGGAGGCGCTCGCAAGGAATTCTTCCAGGTCTTCCATTGATCGGAAGAGGAGAGCAATATGCCGCTATCGCTCTTGAAGGAGGTATTCCCGATATCCGCCCGCAACCGGAACGATTCCTGGTAAATGAAGCCCGAGTCCGAGCCCCAAGTCAAACCTTCGTCCTTGGATATCCAGAAGCGATTGCCCAGGTGATCCTGGTACGCCGCGAGCAGATACCTCCCGGATGCGAAGAGGCCATTCGGCTGGAGATCATTGGAAGTCGCCCACGGTCCGATTAACCTTTGCCAGGTCTTCATCCCGTCCCGCGAAACATGGATCGTGTCCACGCGGCCATCTAAATCGTTTTGATGCACCGCGAAGACGACCGTTTGGGAGAAAACGAGACCCGTCAGACCTGGGAAGCCCGGGTCCCAGGGTTTCCAACTACGCGCCGTATCATCCGACACGTACCAGGCAGCGCTTCCCCCCGAGGCGATGATCCGGTTCCCGTAGACATAGTATCCGTTCGCCCCGGGCAGGCCTTGGTCCGCCGGAAGCCAATGGGCCCCCAAATCCGTCGAACGGAATAGATATCTTCCCGGACCGACGATCTTGGCGAACAGGACGTTGCCCAAAGCGAAAACCGAATCCACGTAGGGGAGAAGGATGCTATCCGGCTGGGAGTAGTAACTGGGCAGCCCCGCATTCCTCGCTTGCCAGGTCTTCCCCGAATCGGCGGACATAAAAACCCCGGCATCCTCATGGTACATACCCCAGGTTCCGCTCGTGAACAGGACTTTCCCCACCGTCGCCAGGCCGGTCGCATAAAAGAAACCCAACTTGGCATCGTCGGGTACGCCGCGCGAAAGAATCGCCCCCGTCTTGGGATCCCATATTTCGATGCCGGAGGTTCCTCCCCCCCAAAGCATTCCCAGCTTCCGATCGACGAAGCCCCGGTTGTCGTAATTGACCGGACCCATCGAATCCTCGCCCCATTGCGCCCAGGTTTTGCCGCTGTCATCGGAGACATAGTACGCGTTCAGGCAACTGGCCCAAATCCGCGAACCGTCCTGGAACAAGGACGTCACCCATGTCCCGTACGGGAAAAGATCGGGAAAGAGATCGGAAACCATCTTCCAACTCGCGCCCCTATCGTTCGACAACAAGGGAACCCCGTCCGCGGCACCCGCCATGAGCTGTTTCGCATCGCCCCTTAGCCGCTCGATGGACCCCATTTCCTGGTTCAATTTTTTCCAGGTACTTCCGCCGTCGCAAGTCGAGAACAGTCCGGTCGGCGCCGTCGCGAACAGACAGCCCGCGGCCGAAAAAAGCCGGCCGCCCCCGGGAGGAAAACGCGCATCGCGGGGAAAGGATGGCGGCCGCGCGGAACTCCAAGTGCGGCCCGAGTCGCGGGATCGGAACATCCCCTCCGGAGACATCGCCCACAAAGCGCCCGCATGGGAGGCGACGGACCAGATGGGATCATGAGCCGAGGAGTCGAGGGGCGGAAGGGGAAGGGGCGCCCATTGGCCATGGCAACAGACCAGACCGGACAAAATCAGCAGGGCAGCGCGGACATCAGATTGTTCCATAGCGTACCCCACTGTTCATCGGAATCAAGCAAAACCAATGCCGATAGGTCGTCCTGGAAAATCCGAAGAAGGATTCATCGTACAGGCGCAAGCGAGGGTGATATCGAGCCGCAACGAGCAGGCTTTGACAGGCTCACTGGTCAATGCCGCATCTTGAACCCCAGGATCGCTCGCAGGGCACCGGAGCCCATCGGGAAACAATAAAAAAAGCCGGCCCCACTGGGACCGGCATTTTTCCTGAGTGGATGGGCTGGGGCTTTACGCCTTGCAGAGCTCTTCGGAGCGCTTCAGGGCGGCCTCGATGCCGTTCTTGGCGATGAAGCGCAGACCCGCTCCGCTCACCTTCAGGGTGATCCAGCGCTTTTCATTGGCGAGCCAGAAACGCTTCTTGTGCAAATTGGGCTGGAAAAACTTCCGGGTATGGTTCATGGCATGGGAAACCTGATTGCCCTTCTGCCTTCTCTTCCCGGTCACGTCGCAAATGCGGCTCATGAAAAACCTCGCCTCTTGGCTGATACCAGCTGAAAACTGGGTGAAAACTTGGAGGGACAATTATAGAAAAAAGTCCCGCGGATTCCAGGGATCAGGGTGCCAGGTCCATTTTCCCCAGGATATCGGCCACCCCTGTGGCCTGAAGGGGGGCCATGAACTCCATGGATTTGCCCGTCAAAGCCTCCAAATCCTCCCCGAAATCGGCCCTTTTAAACCGTTCCAAGGGGATCTCCCGGCCCATCCCCCGCTCTTCCACCAAACCCTTGAGGATTTCGAATTCGGCGAAATCCTTGCGGCCCAGGAACAGGATGGGTTTGGCCGAGGCCAGGCATTCTGCCACCAGGCCGTATCCCAACTTCCCGATCACCAAATCGCAGGACGCGTTCAGGTCCGCATAGCGGAAGGACAAATCCTTCTTGAGGAAGCGGTAATTGGCGGGCGCGCCTTCCAGGGGATATAGCCCCATGAACTCCCAATCCGGATAGCGCGCCAGGCGATGCCAATCCACTCCCTCCAACCCGAAACTGCCCACGTAGATGAGGGCCCATTTCTTTCCCGGATCGAAACCGAAGCGGCGGGCGAACTCCTCGCGGCGGGAATGCCCGGGCCGGCAAATCATCCCGACCGGTTCCGCGGGCAGGGAGGGATCGCCCGCCATATGCGGAAACAGGCGGAGATGCCGATCAGCCAGGGCGTAGTCCTCGCGCATGCGCGCGAACATCCCCAGGTAACGCGGATGTTTCGCGACGTAAGGGCCGTAGATATCCAACCAAGTGAAGTTGCAAATGCACCAGGCCGGAACCCCGGCAGCGCGGGCGATGGGAGAAGCCAAGGGCGGCGTGTCCCCGACTACGAGATCGGTCCCGGCGGCCCGCAGCATTGGCGCGAAGCGCGCGACATGAGCGAGCCGCTCCGACTCGATCTCGGCGTATCGTTCCAACGTGGCTTCCACGTCCACTTCGACGGTATCGGTTTGCAGGCAACCGCAGTCGATCTCGCAGGGAATCACCCGCACGGGACGACGTACCTCGTCGCGGAAGAAGGACTCGGGAACCGAGGTATAGATATCGACGGAGACGTGGGTAGGCAGGGCCTCGATCAGTGCCGACTGGCGTACGGCATGGCCGAAGCCATGCCCCGAGAGGAAGAAGGCGATGCGGTTCAAGCGGGGGCGTTGAGGATGTCAGGCAGGGAAAAGTGCACGTTCTCCTCGAGGATCACGTAGTCCTCGGCGGTCGTGCCGGGAACCTCTTTCTGGATCCACCTTACCACGTCCTGCACCAGGTCCTCGGGAGCGGATGCGCCCGAAGAGATGCCGACGTTCTCCACGCCCCGCAGCCATTCGGCCTTCATGTTCGCGGGGCCGTCGATCAGGTACGAGGGCTTGCCCATGCGCTCGCCCAGTTCGCGCAGGCGGTTGGAATTGGAACTGTTGGCCGACCCGATCACCAAAAGGATGTCCACCAACTTGGCCATCTCGGTCACCGCCGACTGCCGATTGGTTGTGGCATAACACAAATCGCCCTTCTCCGGGCCCTTGATATTCGGGAAGCGCTGCTTAAGCGCCTTGATGATGTCCTTGGTCTCTTCGATGGAAAGCGTGGTCTGGGTGGTGTAGGCCAGGCCATCTTCATTGACGCCATCCAGCTTGCGCACGTCTTCGGGGGTCTCGACCAGGATCATCTTGCCCTCCGGCAATTGGCCCATGGTCCCGACCACTTCCGGATGCCCCGCATGGCCGATGAGGATGATCTGCAACTCGTTCTTGTTATGCCGCATCACCGCGGAATGCACCCGCTTGACCAAAGGGCATGTGGCATCGATGGTGAGAAGCTTGCGGGAATCGGCTTCCGTGTAGACCGCCGTGGGAACCCCGTGGGCGGAGAAGATGGCCACCGAATTGATCGGAACCTCTTCCAGTTCCTCGACGAAGACCGCGCCCTTCTCGCGCAGGCGGGAAACCACGGCCTGGTTATGCACGATTTCGTGCCGCACATAGACCGGGGCCCCGAAACGCTCCAAGGCCTTTTCGACGATGCTGATGGCCCGTTGTACGCCGGCGCAGAAGCCGCGGGGGGAAGCCAGGAAGATTTTCACCGTTTATTTCCTTTAGCCGCGGGCGCCGCGAGGCCGGCCTGCCGGCCCGCCGTCGGGGCCGGGGCGATGGGGAAGAAAGTAGCAATTATCCTTTCGCGGCATGTTTGCAGGGACGCCTCCAACCCGTTTTCAAGACCCCGCGCGAAGGCGGCGCAAGTGAGCGCATGGCCGGCATCCGGTTCAGGCAAGGCCGCCAGCGCCGCCGGTTCGGCGGCCACTTGGGCTAGGCCGCGCGCCAGCAAGAGCTCGGCAATGCTTCGTTGATGGCTATAATGCGGGCCGAACGCTATCCGGCAACCCGCGGCCAAGGGCTCCCACAGGTTATGGCACCCGTGCGGGATCAGACTCCCTCCGACAAAGGCCGTATGGCAATGCGGCAGCCGCGCCATCACCTGCCCGAACCCGTCCACCCAGAGATGTCGCGCGTCAGGGCTACGACTGGCGCGGGCGAAGCCCATTGGCTCGAGCGCCCGGGCGAAGCCCTCGAATTCGCTGGGCCGACGCGGAAACACCACGATCCCGCTCCGCGCTTGCAAGGTCGGAAGAACCGGCAGCAAGAGACGCAACTCCTCCAGATGCAGGGAGACGAATGCGAATCCGGAGCGCGGGCCTTCGCGAAAGGGGGCGACGGAAAGAAACGCCAAGGCTTTATAGTCGCCGCCGGAATGGACGGGGGCCGATGTCGCCTTGGCGAACCGGGCGCGATCCCCTTCGGACTGGGCATCGATCCAAGCCATGCCACTGAGAAGCCGGAGGGGCGCGCCCCCGAACCGACGATACAGCCGTAAGGCTTCCGGCGTGAGGCGGCCGGCAGCCAAGGTTACGGGGAGACCGCGACGGGCGCACGCCGAGAGCGCGTTCGGCCAAAGCTCCGCTTCATACAAACACAATCCCCGGATCCCCCCGCGCTCCAGGAAGGCATCGATGAGGCCGGGATGATCGAAGGGCGCCAAGCGCGTACGCCGGGTTCCCTCGTAACCTGCGCATTGGCGCGCCAGATAATCGGTCCCTTCTGCGGTAGCGGCCGTAAGCAATACGGGAGCGTCCGGAGGCAAAGCGCGGGCCAAGATCCAGAGGCCTTTGGCCTCGCCCAGGGAAGCGCAGTGCAACCATATGGGGCGCAAGGCCGCTGGCCAGGGGGAACCGGTTGCGAGCCGTTCAGTAACACGCCAGTTACGGGGGAAGATGCGCGCGCGCGCCAGCAGGCGGATAGGCGGCATCGCCAGGATCCAGGCCCAGCGATAGAGAGCCAGCCAAAAACCCGCTTTCACAAGGAATCCGTCATCCCGATGCCGCCGCCGCGATGCGGATGATAAGGGCGCAAGCGCAGCCTTTCGCGAGGTTCCACCCTTGCCGGGCCAAGACCGGCCGCCAACCGCCCGCCCTCCTGGAAACTTCCCTTCCGCGATCAGCCCCCTCGGGACCCGTCCATCCGGTGTCCGCGCGCCCGGGACCGCCTTGCCCATCGCCATTCCGCTTCGCGATTCCCGGCCATCGTGGGGTAACCTGCATGTAACGCCGGTATTCTTCGCCGTAGCGCGCCAGCAGAAACTTTTCCTCGGCGCGCGCGAGAGCCTCATGATGAGCGACTGCCGCGGCGATCCCCAAAACGGCCGCCCAAACCGGCAGGCAATGGGCATATAGGACGATGCCTGCGGCGCAAAGGAGGTTGGCGAAGTACAAGGGATGACGGGAAATCCGGTACGGCCCCCCCGCGGCCAAGCAAGGCCCGGAAAGCGCCGCACCATTGCTGTGGCCATCGATATGGGCTCCTGCCCAGGCGCGCCAGCCCAGCCCCGTGGCCAGCAAGACCAGCCATCCAGGTTGTAACGGCATATGAGAGCGATAGCGGGCCAAGGCCAGGGCCGCCAACAGCGCGGCCAGGATCCACCCGCGCCAGGCGAAATGGATGCCGGTAAGGCTCGGGCTAGCGCCTAGGCTCCGGATACCGCCCAGGCCCGCGCGCTTCATACCGCCACTCCGGTCCGCATGGCCCCAAGCGGAACCGTGCGCGCGCAGAATTCGCCCAGGAAAGGCTCATGGGAAACCAAGGCCCCGCCCCGTTGCGATCCATCGAGGCGGGGCCGCCTCCAGAAGGCCAGCAGGTCACCGAGGATACGCTCCCGATCGCCCGCCGTCAGCCAGGTGGTCGGCTCGTCCAAGAGGAGGAAGATCGCGGGCGAGGCGAATACCCGTGCCAGGCAAAGCCTCTGCCGCTCCCCTCCCGAAAGCCCTTCCCAGCGGCCGCGCCCGTCCCCTTTTTCGAGCAGGCTTTCCAGGCCCAAGATCGCGTCCAGTTCCCTCCACTGGGCCTCATGGGCAGAGCGATAGGCCCGTGACCAGTCCGCATAATCTGGTTCCATGAAGGCGCGCTGCGGCAAGTAAGCGCAGGGCGCCTCGCCACCTGGCCCCAGGATGCGGCCCGCCGAGGGACGTTCTATCCCGGCGATCAATTTCAGCAAGGTCGACTTACCCGCACCGTTGCGCCCGGTAATCCAAGCCAACTCCCCGCCCGCAAGGCGCAGATCCAGCCCATAGAAAACCGGCGCCGCGCCGTAGCCGAAAGCTACGCCCTCCAGCGCCACGCCTCCCCCCGGGACCGGAGGGCGCGGCGCACGGCGCGGGAAACCCTCCAGGGTAACTTGGAGGTTAACCTGGTCCGCGAAGGCGCGTTTCCCCAGGGCATATGCGGGATGATTACGGGCCCATTCGCGGATGGGACGGTACAGGAGGATCAGCAAGGCCCCGAAGGGCAGCAAAGCGGCGGTTCCCCCGGCGGGACCGACCCCTCCCGCGGCCCAGGCCAAAACGGCCAGGGCCATGAAGCCGAACCACTCGAGGGCCGGCGGAAAAATGGATTTGGAGATTTCCCAGCGCCAAGCGCGTTCCGCATGGGCATCCAAGCCGATCCCGACCCGCGCCGCCGCCCCGGACAGCCGACCGTTTCCCGCCTCCGATTCCAAACCGTCCGCGAAAGCTTCCAATTCCCCCGACAGCTCCAAGCGCGAGCGGTTCCAGGCGTCCGCGGAAGCGCTTAGGGATCGGGATTTCCATCGCCCCGCCAGCCAGGCCGGAAGCGCGAGAGCCACGGCCGCGGCCGCCGGCCGCCAACCGAACAGGAAGAGCACGGGAGCCAGGGCGATGGCGTTCGCCGACGCGGCCAGGCAACGGAAACCCGCGCCCATGCCCTCCGCTAAGGCGTTCACGCCGGCCTCCAGGGAGGTAACTAGAATGTTACGCCAGGGATCCCGATAGGCCGGAAAGTCCCGGCCGGCGGCCGCGTTCAGAAGGGACGCGCGCCTCTCCGCCAGCCACGCGAATACGGCCCGCGTCTCCAAGCGCGCCGCGAAGATCAGAAGCAGGGAACGCGCCGTCACGATGGCCGCCAGGATCGCCAATGGCAAGCCCCAGGCGCGCCCGAGCTCGTTGGCCACCGCCATCTTGGCGATCCATACGAACAGGCCTTCCAAGAGGCCCGCGCCCCAGGCGGTGAGGAAGAGCACCAGCAAGATGGCCTTGCGGCGGCGGGCGAAGGCGCGAAGCATGGGCACGGAAAAATAGGTCCAAAAAGATTTGGCCTTAGCTAGGGTCAGCTAAACGACAAAAAATCCGGAGCGGCGCTTCAGAATGAAACAAGTCGGCCGATTTAATGGAGTTGAAACCGGCCAAGTACTTGAAAAGGCAAAAAATAGCCACTATATTATGCCTCAAAATTAGCACTCAACTTTGATGACTGCTAAACACCAAATTCAAATTTTCGTAAACCCATCCCATAAGGAGAAGAACCATGAACGTGAAGCCCCTCGCTGATCGCGTCCTCGTCGAAGCCCTGGAAGCCGCGGAGAAAACCGCCGGCGGCCTGTATGTACCGGATACCGCCAAGGAAAAGCCGCAGAAGGGCCGTATCGTCGCCGCCGGCCCCGGCAAGGCCGCCGATAACGGCACCATCGTGAAGCTGGAAGTAAAAGTGGGCGACACCGTCCTGTACGGCAAGTACTCCGGCACGGAAGTCTCCGTGGACGGCAAGGATTACCTGATCATGCGCGAAAGCGACGTTCTCGCCGTCATCTGAAACCGCTGCGCGGTTTCTTCGAGAATCGCTTCGCGATTCTCGGCGTTGAGGTTTGAGAACAAGGATTTTTCGGGCCGGCCGGGTGGCTGGACCCTGATAGACAAGATTTCATAACAAGGAGAAAAACACCATGGCCAAGCAACTCGTATTCGATACTGCCGCTCGCGCCGCCCTCAAGAGGGGCGTGGACAAGCTCGCGAACGCGGTCAAGATCACCCTCGGCCCCAAGGGCCGCAACGTCGTAATCGCCAAGAGCTTCGGCTCGCCGACCAGCACCAAGGACGGCGTCTCCGTCGCCAAGGAGATCGAGCTGGAAGACCCGTTCGAAAACATGGGCGCCCAGCTGGTGAAGGAAGTCGCGTCCAAGACCTCCGACATCGCCGGCGACGGCACCACCACCGCCACCGTGCTGGCCCAGGCCATCGTCACGGAAGGCCTGAAGAACGTCATCGCCGGAGCCTCGCCCATCGAGCTGAAGCGCGGCATCGACGCCGCCGCCGACGCGGTGGCCAAGGAAATCGACAAGATGGCCAAGCCGGTCAAGACCAAGGAAGAATGGGCCAAGGTCGCCTCCATCTCCGCCAATAACGAGATCGAGATCGGCAACCTGATTGCGGAAGCCATGGACAAGGTCGGCAAGGACGGCGTCATCCAGATCGAAGAGGCCAAGTCGGCCGAAACCAAGGTGCGCGTCACCGAAGGCATGCTCTTCGACCGCGGCTACGTGTCGCCCTACTTCGTGACCAACCCCGATTCGATGGAAGCGGTTCTCGAAAATGCCGCTCTCCTGATCTACGACAAGAAGATCTCCGCCATGAAGGACCTGCTCCCGATCCTGGAGAAGGTCGCCCAGAGCGGCAAGCCCTTGCTGATCATCGCCGAAGACGTCGAGGGCGAAGCCCTGGCCACCTTGGTCGTGAACAAGCTGCGCGGCACCCTGAAGGTCGCGGCCGTCAAGGCCCCCGGCTTCGGCGACCGCCGTAAGGCCATGCTCGAAGACATCGCCATCCTGACCGGCGGGCGCGTGATCTCGGAAGAGACCGGCCTCAAGCTCGAGAACACCACCTTCGACGATCTCGGCACCGCCAAGTCGATCAAGATCGACAAGGACAACACCACCATCGTGGACGGCGCCGGCAAGGCTTCGGACATCAAGGCCCGCGTGGCCCAGATCCGCCGCCAAATCGACGAGACCACCTCGGACTACGACAAAGAGAAGCTGCAGGAACGCCTGGCCAAGCTGGCCGGCGGCGTGGCCGTGATCGAGGTCGGAGCCGCGACCGAGACCGCCATGAAAGAGAAGAAGGACCGCGTTGACGATGCCCTGCATGCGACCCGCGCTGCCGTGGAATACGGCGTCGTGGCCGGCGGCGGAGTGGCCCTCATCCGCGCCGCCCGGGCGCTGGACAGCCTCAAGCTGGAGGGCGACCAGGCCGTAGGTGCCGCCATCGTGCGCCGCGCCATCGAAGAGCCCCTGCGCCAGATCGCCCTCAACGCCGGCGAAGAGCCGTCCGTGGTGGCGAACAAGGTGAAGGAAGGCAAGGATGACTACGGCTTCAACGCCCGCACCGGCAAGTACGCCAACCTGCTCGCCGACGGGGTCATCGATCCCGCCAAGGTGACCACCACCGCACTCCGCAACGCCGCGTCCATCGCGGGCCTCTTGCTGACCACCGACTGCCTCATCGCCGAGAAGAAGGAAGAGAAGTCTTCCGGCGGCGCCGGCGGAATGGGCGGCGGCATGGGAGGAATGGGTGGCATGGGCGGTATGGACGGGATGATGTAATCCAAGTTCCCGGCACAACCGGGAACCCTTCCTGGCCCAGCCAGGAACCCGTCTCCGCTCCGGCGGGGATGCCTTTGCTCCAATCCGTCCCCGGACGCCGACTGGCATCCGGGGACTTTTCGCATATAACAACGCAGGTTCAAAGCCGTGAATACGCCACTCAACCCCAGGCAAAAGCAGGTCCTCACCGCCATCGTCGACCATTACGTGGTCAACGCCGAGCCGGTGTCGTCCAAGGTGTTGAGCCAAAATCCCGTATTGGCCGCGAGCAGCGCCACCATCCGCAATACCATGGCCGAACTCGAAGAGATGGGTTTCGTGGAACAGCCGCATACCTCGGCCGGGCGCACGCCTACCGATCGAGGCTATCGCACCTATGTCAACGAGCTAATGCAAGTCGAGCCCCTGCCGCCGGAAGAGGCCCGAGTCATCGAATCTACCGTGTCCGGAGCGAACGATGAACAGGATCTCATGGCCGAAGTCGCCCGACTGCTGGGAAAGCTGACGCGCCAATTAGGCGTGGCCGTTTCCCCCGCCGTGGAGCAGGCGCAATTCAAAAACCTGGCTTTGGTTCCGCTGGACGAAAACCGCTTCATGATCGTCCTGTCCATTTCCGAGTCCGTCTTCCGGACCACCATGGTGGACTCCCAGATCGATACCTCGATTTATCGCTTAGAATCCATTGCCCGTCGCATCAATGAACGGATGCAGGGGAAGCCTGTTTCATTTTTGAACAATTTCCTTCGTAATCCTCAGGAAGTGCCCGCTTCTGAAGAAGAAAAGAGGGCTTTTTCTTTCTTTGATCGTTCCATTTCGAAGCTGTTTAAGTCTCAGGGGCACTCCGAGGTTCAATTTTCGGGCACAAAGAATATCTTCTCCAAGGCGGATTTCGAGAAACTAGAGGATTTAGAAGCGATATTAGACCTATTGGACTCAAAATTGGCGCTGGTACATTTCTTGCGCCAAAGAAACGAAAAAGAGGGAGTCCACGTTACCATCGGGGAAGAAAATCGGGAAGGTCATAACCTCCGCTCGGTGTCCATCGTGACCTCGGCCTTCCACATGGGTGGCGGCCAAGGGATCATCGGGGTCATCGGACCGAAGCGGATGCCCTACTCCCGGCTCATCTCCATCGTCGATCACACGGCCAAGGCCCTGAACCGGAAAGAAGCGGCTTAAGCCTCCCTACCGGATCACCGCCGCCGGCCCCGCGGACGCGGCAACCTTAAGAGAACGGATATCATGGCAGACAATCCCGAACACGAATCCCTGGAAGCGCAACCGGGCGTAGCCTCGGAAGATGCGATGGAAACCGCCGGGCAGGCCGGCGGAGTATACGACAAGCTGTCGGCGGAATTGCAAGAGGCCAAGGACAAGCACCTTCGGCTTTTGGCCGAATGGGATAATTACCGCCGCCGCACCGTGAAAGAGAATTTCGATCTGGTGGCTTCGGCCAACGCCAAGCTGCTGGGTAAGCTGACCGATGTGTTGGACGATTTCAACCTGGCTTTCGACCCGAAGCACAAGTCGGATAAGCTGGAAGACGTGGAAAAAGGCATGCGCCTCATCTACAACAAATTCAAGAACATCCTCTCCGAGGAAGGGCTGACCGAGATCGACCCGGTCGGCGCGGAATTCGATCCGAATCTTCACGACGCCCTGATGCAGCAACCCAGCGACAAGGTTCCCGAGAACCATGTCAGCCAGGTGCTGATGAAGGGGTATAAGGCCAAGGATAAGATCCTCAAGCACGCCAAAGTCATCGTATCGACCGGGAAGGCCTCCTAAGGGGCGCGTCGGCTAACAGAGTTATCGAAAGGGAACAGTACCATGGGCAAGATCATCGGCATCGATTTGGGCACCACCAACTCCTGCGTCGCGGTCATGGAGGGCGGCAAGCCCACCGTGATCCCCAACGCCGAAGGCCATCGGACCACTCCGTCCATCGTCGCCTTCACCAAGAACAACGAACGTCTGGTCGGCCACGTGGCCAAGCGCCAGGCGATCACCAACGCCGAACGCACCGTGTATTCCATCAAGCGTTTCATGGGCCGCACCGGCAGCGAAGTGGATCAGGAACGCAGCCGCGTTCCCTACAAGGTCGTGGGTAGCGGCGGCGAACCCGTAGCTGTCGAGATCGATGGGAAGAAGTACACCCCGCCCGAAGTCTCGGCCATGATCCTACAGGCCATGAAGAAGATCGCCGAGGATTACTTGGGCGAATCCGTCACCCAAGCCGTGGTTACCGTACCGGCTTATTTCAACGACGCCCAGCGCCAGGCCACCAAGGACGCCGGCAAGATCGCCGGCCTGGACGTGCTGCGCATCGTGAACGAACCCACCGCGGCAGCCCTGGCCTACGGCCTGGACAAGAAGAAGAACGAGACCATCGCGGTCTACGACTTGGGCGGCGGCACCTTCGACATTTCCATCCTCGAGATCGGGGACGGCGTGTTCGAGGTGAAGTCCACCAATGGCGACACCCATCTGGGCGGCGACGATTTCGATCAGGTCATCATCGACTGGATCGCGGATGAGTTCAAGAAGGAGAACACCGTCGACCTGCGCAAGGACAAGATGGCCCTCCAGCGTCTTAAGGAAGCGGCCGAAAAGGCCAAAATCGACCTGTCGGGATCGACCACGACCAATATCAACCTGCCCTTCATCACCGCCGACGCTTCGGGGCCGAAGCACTTGGACCTGACCCTCACGCGGGCCAAGTTCAACCAATTGACCCAGCCTCTGGTGGACAAGAGCATCGAGCCTTGCATCAAGGCGCTGAAGGACGCGGGCAAGAAGAAGGAAGACATCGACGAGGTGATACTCGTGGGCGGCTCCACCCGTATCCCGGCCATCCAGGATAAGGTAAAGGAATTCTTCGGCAAGGAACCCCACAAGGGCGTGAATCCGGACGAAGTCGTGGCCGTGGGCGCCGCCGTGCAGGCGGGCGTGCTGGCCGGCGACAGCGCCGTGAAGGACGTGCTTTTGCTCGACGTGACCCCGCTGTCCTTGGGCATCGAGACCCTGGGCGGCGTGATGACCAAGCTCATCGAGCGGAACACCACCATTCCCACGCGCAAGAGCCAGACCTTCTCGACCGCCGAGGATAACCAGCCCGCGGTGAGCATCCACGTCATGCAGGGCGAACGCGAGATGGCGCGGCACAACCGCACCCTGGGCCGCTTCGAACTGACCGGCATCCCGCCGGCGCCTCGCGGCATGCCCCAGATCGAAGTGACTTTCGACATCGACGCCAACGGCATCGTGCACGTGACGGCGAAGGACAAGGCAACCGGCAAGGAACAGAAGATCAAGATCGAAGCCTCTTCGGGCATCTCGGACGCCGACATCAATCGCATGGTGAAGGAGGCCGAAGCCAACGCCGAGCTGGACAAGCAGGAAAAGGAAAAGGCTGAGGTTAAGAACCAGGCGGAGCACATGGTGTATAGCACCGAGAAGCTGCTCAAGGAGCATGGGGATAAGATCCCGGCTCCGGACAAGGAAGCCGTCGAGGCGGCCGTGGCCGAGCTGAAGAAGGTGCAAGGCTCGGACGATCTCGAAGCCATCAAGGCCGCCATAAAGAAGGTGGAGGAATCGTCCCACAAGCTCTCCGAGGCCATGTACAAGAACGCGGCAGAGAACGCCCAGGCCGGCGCCGGCAACGCTTCGGCCGATGGGGCCGCGCAGCCGGAAGGCGATCAGGCCAAGCCGAAGAAGTCCAAAGACGACAATGCCGTCGACGCGGACTTCGAGGTCGTGGAGTAAGCTTTTCGAAGGCATGCCCCAAAGGCATGCCTTCCCTTAGCGAACGCTTTTCCGTAGAATAGGAGTCCCTAACTTAATGGGGGCGAAGTTACGTGGCCAAGCGGGCCGCGCCGGGTCCGCAGGACCCGCGCCGGCCGCAGCCGAGTCCCCCTTAAGTTAGGGACTCTAAGACCCCGAAGGGAGGGCATCGGAGGCCCTCGGAGAATCGATCAGAGAATGTCAAAACGGGATTACTACGAGGTACTCGGGATAACCAAGGACGCGGACGTCGCCGCCATCAAGTCCGCGTACAAGAAATTGGCGATCAAGTACCATCCGGATAAGAATCCCGGCGATAAGGGCGCCGAGGAGAAGTTCAAGGAAGCGGCCGAAGCCTACGGAGTGTTGTGCGACGCCCAGAAGCGGGTGCAATACGATCGCTTCGGCCATGCGGGCGTGCAAGCCGGCGCAGGCGGCCCCGAGGGCTTCTCCAATTTCGAAGACATCTTCAGCGCCTTCGGGGACATCTTCGGAGGCGATGTATTCGGCCGGGGCGGCGGAGGCCGGGGACGCGGGCGCGGAGGCCCTCCGCGCGGGCAGGACCTCCAGATCGCGCTCACCATCACCTTGAGCGAAGTGGCTAACGGTGTGACCAAGAAGGTCAAGCTGAAACGGTATAACAGATGCGCGACTTGCGCGGGCCAGGGCGGCACGGGCAAGCAGACTTGCAACGTGTGCGCCGGGCAAGGCCAAGTGCGTCAAGTGCAAAGTTCTTTCTTCGGGCAGATCGTGAACGTGACCACCTGTCCTGAATGCGGTGGCATGGGCACCCTGATCAAGACCAAGTGCGCCGATTGCCATGGCCAGGGCCGCAAGCAGGAAGAGGTGACCCTCTCCATCGACGTCCCCGCGGGCGTGGAAGAGAGTAACTACCTGACCCTGCGGGGCGAAGGCCATGCGGGACCGCAGGGCGGACCCAGCGGCGATCTCATCGTGGCCATCAAGGAGGCCGAGGACGAAGTCTTCGAGCGCCGCGGCACCGACTTGTATATGCAGGTTGAGGTGCCCTATACCACGGTGGCCTTGGGGGGAGACATCCGGGTGCAGACCCTGGACGGCGAAGTGGAACTCAAGATTCCGGCGGGAACCCAGAGCGAAAAGCTCATGCGCCTACGGAGCAAAGGGCTACCCGATCTCAACAGCGGCCAGCGCGGCAGCCAATACGTGAAGATCCACGTGCACACGCCGGAGAACCTGAGCGCCAAGGAAATCGAGGTACTCAAGGAGCTGGAGCGCGTGCAGGAGAAGGAACATCCAAAGTCCTTCTTCCAGAAGGCCAAGACTTTTTTCACCTAGCGGCGCCTTTGGCGTCGCCCGGGAGGGCGCGCAGGAAGGCATGTCCTTCCCGCGGAATGGATGCAGATGAAGATCTTCATTCTCGATAACGACCCGGAGCTGAAGAAGGAAGTCTTCAATCATTGGTCCATACCCAATACCGAGATCATGGAGAGCAGCGGCGGTCAGAACGCCATCAAGCTGCTGACCCAGGGGGGCATCGGCGCGATGTTCCTTTCCACCGATTTCCTCACCATCGACAACCTGGACATCCTGGACTTGGCGCGGGAGAACAATCCGGGCATCGAGGTTTTCATCCTCGCGAACGTACGCGATACCCAGAAAGCGGAAGCCGCGGTGCAGCGGGGGGCCCATTCCTTCCTGATCAAGCCCGTCAACGTGAAACTGCTGGAAAGCCTCGCGACCAAGGCCGTGAACCACGGTCTGGCGCGTCGGAACGTACGCGCCATGGAGGAACGCTACCTGGAGGACGTGCTGGGGGTCTCCCCCACCATGAAGAAAATCCTGCGGACGGTGACCAAGGTGGCCCCCACCAACAGCACCATCCTGATTTCCGGCGAAAGCGGCACCGGCAAGGAGTTCATGGCCAATATCGTCCACCGGTTGAGCAGCCGGGCGGATGAGAGCTTCGTGGCCGTGAACTGCGGCGCCATCCCGGAAAACCTGGTCGAATCCGAACTATTCGGATCGCGCAAGGGCTCCTACACGGGTTCGGTGGCCGATCGCAAGGGCCTCTTCGAAATGGCCGACAAAGGCACGCTTTTCCTGGACGAGATCGGCGAGTTGTCCCTGCCGACTCAGGTAAAGCTGCTGCGCTTCTTGCAGGAGAAGGAAATCCGCCGGGTAGGCGACAACGAAAACCGCTACGTAGACGTCCGCGTGATCGCCGCGAGCAACAAGGATTTGATTAAGGCCATCCAGACCGGCGCATTCCGCGAGGACCTATACTACCGCCTCTCCATCTTCCACATGAACCTGCCGCCCCTGCGCGATCGGCGCAGCTCCATTCCCGGGCTCATCCGCACCTTCGTCAAGAAGTACGCGGCCGAGAACAAGAAGGAGATCCATGGGATGGCCAAAGCCGCAGAGGCCATACTGATGAATTACGACTACCCGGGCAACATCCGGCAGTTGGAGAACATCATCGAGCATGCGGTGGCCCTATGCGAGGGCGAGAACATCGTGCTGGACGATTTGCCCGAGTATCTGGTGAAGGCCGAAGGCGGCCCGGTCCTCTTCGCTTTGCCGAAGAGCGACGAGATCGTCATCGACAAGAATCCCAATTCATTGGTGACCCTCGCCGAACTCGAGAAGAACTACATCCGCAAGGCCTTGGAGATCTGCAACAAGAACCACACCGAGACCGCGCGTCGGTTGGGGATTTCCCGGTCGACGCTATGGCGGAAGCTCAAAGAGCATGGCTTGGAAGACGCCCAAGGCGCAGGTCCGGCCCCGGTTTCGACGCCCTCCGCCGCGCCTTCTCCGGACGCGGTCTCCGCGCAATAGCCCGCCTCCGCTTCGTCCCTCAGGCCCGACCGGTCCTCGGCGGGAAATCGTTTTGTTCGGGAACGGATCGTGAGAGGGGTCGCAACTTGGAACCCTCGGTAAGCCACCAGACTTACGGGATGGGGCGAAGCCGGTCGATTTGGCAGTTCATGACCTTAAGAAATATGGCATCCCGATTGCTTTATTCTTACTGGAAAAGGAAATACCATGATTCCCAACTTCGAAGATAAACGGGCCGTGAAATTGGAAAAGGTGCTTTCCCCGGATTTCATCCCCTTGTTCGCGGGCAGGCCCCAACGTTCCCTCGTCATCGGTAAGGACGATTTTCTCGATCTGAAAATCATCCTGAACACGACGCAATCGGTGGAAGCATTCCTCGCCCAAATCTAAGCCCTGACCTCGCCCTCCCCGGGTAGAGGTCCGGCTTCCTTGCCAGTTGGCTTTCCGGGATGCACTTTGAAGCCTCCACAGGGAGGACTTGCGCCCGCCCATGAGAAAGCCCGCCTCACGAAGCATTCCCTACCTGCCTATTTTGGCGGCGGTATTCCTGATACAACCGTTTCCGCAGCCCGTCCATGCCCGGGACGTACAGGTCCCCGAACCTTTGCGTCCCTGGAAGACCTGGGTCCTGGATCAGAATCCCGATCAATCCTGTCCCCTGCTTCCGGAAGGCAACGCCGTCTGCGCGGCGTATTCATCCTTGGAATTGAGCCTGGACGAAAAGGGCGGAACCTTTCAGCTGTACGTCACGGTCTACGGTAGGCAATGGGTAACCATGCCGGGGGACCAGGATTCCTGGCCCTTGGACGTGAAGTCCAAATCCACGGGCGAGGTTCCCGTCATCATTCGAAAGGGCGCGCCCCAAGCCTTGCTTCCGCAAGGTGAGTACGTTTTGACGGGACGTTTCGCCTGGTCCGAACCTCCCGGATCGCTGGGGGTTCCCCTCGGACTGGCGCGCGTGAGTTTGAGCCTACGCGGCCACCCGGTAGCCAGACCCGAGGAAGATGGCGCAGGCAAGCTGCTGCTGGGATCCAAGCCGGCGCAGGCCGAATCCACGGAAACGGCCAATCTGGCCCTGCGCGTGTTCCGCAAGCTGGAAGACGGGATCCCCATGCGCATGGAGACCTTGATCCGGCTCACCGTTTCCGGTCCAGAGCGGCAAATCCTGACGGGGCGGTTGCTCCCTGCTTCCGTTACCCCCTTGGACATCGAAAGCGATTTGCCGGTCCGCGTCGAACCCGATGGGCGATTACGGTTGCAGCTTCTTCCCGGGGAACGGTCGGTGCGGGTGAAAAGCCGTTTCCTGGTCCCGAGTAGCCGCCTGTCGATGGAGCGATTGGATAGCCTTTGGCCCGCCGAGGAAATTTGGACCTTCGCGGCGCGTCCCGGGATGCGCGTCGTTGAGCTATCGGGAGCGCCGCTCATCGATCCGTCCCAAAGCGGGTTGCCGGAGGAATGGAAAACCTTGCCCGCCTATAAGCTTTCGCCCGGCGACACCCTTCGCCTGGAAGTGAAGCAAAGAGGGGAGCCCGTAGCGCCCGCCGCGAACTTGGAACTCTCCCGCCAGATGTGGCTGGACTTCGACGGAAAGGGTTTCACGTGGAAGGATCGCTGTACCGGCCAGTTGTACCGACGCTCCCGCCTGGAGATGCGCCCCGGGCTGGAACTGGGCCGGGCCGAGCTGAACGACCAGCCGATGATGATTACCATCCAGGGCGGGAAAGCCGGTGTGGAAGCGGCCGCCGGACCCTTGGAACTGCTGGCGGTGAGCCGGGGGCGAGCGGGCGGCTCCCTGGAAGCCGGTGGATGGAACCAAGGTTTCAGGCATATCGAGACGGTGCTGCACCTCCCGCCCGGGTGGTCGCTCCTCCACGTCGATGGCCCCGATAAAGTGAGCGATTCCTGGATTTCCGATTGGTCGTTGTGGGACGTTTTTCTCGTGTGCATCCTCTCGCTGGCATGCCTGCGTCTGGCCGGATGGCGCAAGGGACTGCTGGGAGTCGCGACCTTTCTATTGCTTTCCCAGGAACCGGGGCTCGGCGGATTGCTTTGGCTCAATCTACTCGCCGCCATCGGGCTATGGAAGGTGCTTCCCGCCGGCGGTTTCCGTCGACTCGCGAACGTCTACCGCTGGGGTAGCCTGATCCTTCTGTCCGCCATGTGGGTTCCTTTCGCGATTACGCACGCGCGTATGGCCCTGTATCCCCAATTGGACGGGCCCGAAAGTTCCTTCTTCCGCAATGCGAACCTCAATCTGCTTTCACGAGGGCAAAGCAGCGTGGTGATGAGGTTGGCGCTCCCGGAACCGGCTGCGGCCCAGGACGTGGATAAATTGATGGAGTCCCCTTCCCCAAACAAGGAATACCGGAAAAGCAAAAGTTCGGTGGGAGGTAGAAGAGGGGATATGGGATCGGCCGCGGAGGAAGGCTACGCTTCGGATGCCCGTGAGCCCGCGTATGCGAAGGTGCAGACGGGCCCCGGGGAGCCGGCATGGGCGTGGAAGTCCGCTAACATGTCTTGGTCCGGTCCCATCCGTGAAGGGGAAAGCTTCCGGCTTTTCCTGGTTCCCCCTTGGGCCGGCCGGCTGGGCCGGATGTTGCAAGCCCTCTTGCCTGGTTTCCTGCTGTTGGCGTTGGCCGGCGCGGGGGGATTGGGCGGGGGCGGTTCCGAGGGCGCGAGCGCGCCCGCGAAAGGCGGCGATGGCGGGGCGCCGGGGAAGGGACGACCAGGATTCCTGTTCAGGCTGCCTTGGACCCTGATCCTGGTCGCGGCCTTGGGTCTTCCTGCCTTCGGCCAATTCCCGCCCGATTCCCTTTTGCTGCAATTGAAGCAGCGGCTGTTGGCCCCGCCCGCCTGCGCTCCCGCTTGCGCCAGCCTTGCCGCCGCCACCGTGGTCCTGACCGGCGATCACCTGCGCCTGAGCCTGTTTCTGGATGCCGCCGACACGACGGTGGCCGATCTGCCCCGGCCAGGTCGGGATCAGTTGATCTTGGAAGCGATCCGCTTGGGCGAAAAGCCGGCGTCGGCCTTACGCAAGGCGAACGGCGGCCTCGCGGTGGTCTTGCCTCCGGGGAAACATCGCCTTACCCTGGAAGGACGGCTTTTGGGCTCCCGGCTCGAACTTGCCTTCGGCGAGGATGCCCACAATCTTTCGGTGGAGGCCCCGGGCTATTCCCTACAGGGTTTACGGGGCGGCAAGGCCGAAGGCGGGACCCTGGTTCTGCAACGCCGGGAAGCCTCGGCGCGGACGGAAGAGAAGCGGGCCTTGCTTCCGGACCCGGCGCTCCCCTTCGTGGAAGTGCATCGTTCCCTGGAGTTGGCGCAGGAATGGGCCATGGTAACACGGGTGATACGGGTGGCGCCGGTAACCGGGGCCTTCTCGGTGGAAGTTCCCATACCGTCCTTCGAGCATCCCCTTTCGCGGAATCTGGCCCGGCAGTACGGGAAGGTGCTGGTGAGCTTCCAGGAAGGCCAGGATGAAGCCACTTGGCGCTCGGCGGTGGAACACCTTGATTCCCTGCGCTTGGTAGCGGACGGCTTGGCCAGCCGCGCGGAGATTTGGCAGGTAGGGGCGACTTCCCGCTGGCATCTGGACGTTACGGGATTGGCGCCGGTGCAAGCGGGGACCGGGGGCGCGGGAACCGAATGGTGGCCGCTTCCCGGCGACAGCCTGATCTTGCGCATCGGAGAACCCAAACCGGCGGGCGGGCCGGTGAAGACCATAGAGTCGGCGGCGTTGTCCTTCTCGCCGGGACGGCATGAATCCTCCGCGTCCCTCAAGCTCAGCTATCGCGCCGGACAAGGGGACGCCGCCCGCCTGACCTTGCCTCCGGGGGCGAAGTTGGAATCGGTCAGCCTGAACGGGAAACCTTGGCCGTTGACGCAGCGGGAAGGAACGCTCAATCTTCCCTTGCAGCCGGGTTTGCAGGAAATCGTTATGGAGTGGAAACAGGCGGCGGAAATCCGACTGCTTCAAGGTACGCCGAGGGTGCAGCTCGGGGATGCCGCCGCCAACGTATCGGTAAGCATGGATGTGCCCGGCGATCGCTGGATCCTATGGGTGGGAGGACCGCGGTCCGGCCCCGCCCTGCTTCTCTGGGGGGTCCTGGCGATCCTACTCATCCTGGCGTACGGACTGGCGCGCGCCCGACTGACGCCGTTGGGGTTCGCTGATTGGGCGCTGCTCTTCGCCGGAACCAGCACGGTTAACGTGTACGTTACGGTCCCGTTGCTCGTTCTCTTCATCCTGCTGCGCCGCCGGGATCGATGGGTACCGGGATCGCCGGGCGCTTATAACCTTTCCCAGTTGGCCTTGGGGGGCCTGGGACTGACGGCTTTCGGAATGCTCCTCGCCTCGGTCCCTGAAGGCCTTCTCAGCACCCCGGATATGCAGGTGACCGGAAACGGTTCCAGTTCCGGGCTGCTGCAATGGTTCGTGGACCGTACCGACGGCGCCTTGCCTTCCGGCTGGATGCTGTCCCTCCCGCTTTGGGCTTATCGCCTGGCCATGCTGGCCTGGTCCCTGTGGCTGGCCTTCCGCCTGCTCGGGTGGCTGCGCTGGTGTTGGGAACGCTATACGGGGCGCGGGTTATGGAAAGAAAAGGTCCGTCCGCCAAAGCCCGGAATGGCTCCGCCGCCGCAGGCCTCGACCGGAAAGGGCCAGGATAGTACCCCGGTCTAGTCCAGGGCTGGAAGGGTTGCCGCCGGGTTCTGATTTGCTTATGCTCTTTTTCCAAACATGAGATCCCACCGCGCAGCTTTCCCCGCATCCCATTCGAAGCCCGGACTTTCCTGGCTCATCGCCCTGCTTGTCGCAACCACGGCCGCGTGCTGCGCAGCGCCGGATTCCGACCCCGGGAAAGCGGCGGGATTTTCCTCACCCAAAGACTTACGCTCCCTGATCGATCAGGAGGGACGGCCGTTCTCCTTCGCGCGACTCGCGAATACGACCGTCCTCGTGAATTTCATCTTCACCCATTGCGCGGTGAGCTGTCCAGCGCAGACCCAAGCGCTCGTAGGCATACAACGCAAATTGCCGCCGGCACTGCGGCCCCGCGTCCGGTTCGTTTCCGTAACGGTGGATCCGGAACGGGATACGGCGCCGATCTTGAAGCGATACGCCAAGGCCATGGGCGCCGATCTTTCGGGGTGGTCGTTCGTGACCGGGGCGGCATCCGAACTGGATTGGCTGCAGCGCTACTACGCGGCCGGCGCCACCGTCCGGAACGACAGCCCTTTGGACCATCAGGTAGGGGTTTACTTGCTGGACGCCCAAGGTCGCCTGATGCAAAAGTATGCTGGCGATTTCAACAAGCCCCGCCTGTTACGGGAAATCGGCGAAGTCGACGCGCTTAGCAAATAGTCCGGAAATCCCCAGCCCAATTAAACCGTCCTTTCCAAAATTCGGGATTTCCCATGATGCGGCGGGAAATGCCTATTCCGTCTTCATGCGCCACTGGCTTCTTGGAGAGATTTCCTTTTCACCAATAATACTGCTTTTGCAGAAGTTGGCCGCGAAGGGGCGGCTGACAATAATTTACACCATGAGAAGCGGTTCTCTCCGATCCGAATACAATCCGGATACAATCCGGAATAAAGTGTTGTGCTAATCGCCACGAAATCAGCTCAAATCTTCCATATTTATTACACTTTCGATTGGTGAATCAAAAACAGCTCGAGCTGCAACGAGATCTCTACAGGCTTCTGTTAGGGATGAGCGCCGAGGGCGATGGCATCAAGGATTCCTTGTCATCCGCCCTAAAATTGGTCGTTCAGCTCACGGACGCACGCATCGGGTACATTGAGTTCGGGGACTTCCAAGGCCATAATTGGTGGTCTACCTACCACTGTTCGGAAGATGAAATCGCAGCCATTCGCAGCCGCATTTCCGGAGGGATCATCGCCGAAGCGCTCCATTCAGGCAAAACCGTATTTACGCCTTCTGCTTTTCTGGATTCACGCTTCCAGGATCGCCAGAGCGTGCAGGAGCAGCGGATCGAGTCCGTCCTCTGCGCCCCAATAAGCGACGGTGAAACCAAAGGAATCGTATATCTCCAAGGCGAAGCGGGCAGGGAATTCGATAAGTCGCATTCCCTGATGGAGACGGAACTTTTCGCGCGCCAGATTACTCCCTTGCTGAGATCCTTGAAATTCCATATCCAACCGGCCACTAACGCGGCCGATCCCGGAAAAAGGTTCCGGTTCGATTCCGTCATCGGTGATAGCGGGACCATGCGCCAAGTATTGCATGAAGCCGCCGCCATCGCCGAGATCGACGTGACCATCCTGATCACCGGGGAAACCGGCACCGGAAAGAACTTGATTGCCAAGGCCATCCATGAGAACAGCCCGAGACGGAACAAACCGTTCGTGCACATCAATTGCGCGGCATTACCGGATTCATTGGTCGAAAGCGAGTTGTTCGGAGCGGTGAAAGGCGCCCACTCGAGCGCCTTCTACGATATAAAAGGGAAGATCGCCGCAGCCAATGGAGGCACCTTGTTCTTGGATGAGATTGGCGAGCTTCCGATGGGAGTCCAAGCTAAATTCCTGCAATTCCTGGAGGAGGGAAATTATTATCCGCTAGGATCGCAGACGCTCGCGAAGGCGGACATACGCGTCATTGTCGCGTCCAACCGGGATTTCCAGGAGTCCATCAGGAAAGGCTGTTTCCGACAGGATCTGTATTATCGCATATGCGTCTTTCCCCTCAAGATGCCGTCCCTACGGAGCCGGAAAGAAGACATCGTCCCTTTATCCCGTTTTTTCATCGAAAGATATTGCAAAAAATTCAATCTCCCAGTTTGCGGTTTACCGACGCAGACGGCTCAATTGCTTACCGAGAGCGATTGGCCGGGAAACGTGCGCGAATTGGAGAACAAGATGCAACAGGCCATCCTCCGCGCCAAGGCCGAGGGTTCACCGCAGATCTTCATCAAGCATGTACTTACGGAAGCAAAGGAAGGGGAAGCGCGGGAAGACCAGGAGGGAACGTCCACCTTCCGCCAGGGAAAGGATACCTGGGAGAAATTGTTCATCGCGGCGAGGCTGAAGCAGAATGGATGGAATATTTCCGATACCGCCAAAGCGTTGGACTTATCGCGCTCGCAACTGCACGCCCTCCTGAAGAAGCATAACCTGGAACGCCCGGACGAAAGCGCCGCGGCATAAGAGGGACCTTTAAAGGTCCGGGATCCAGGACGGTGGAACGGCCTCTCGTCCGGAAAATCGGACGGGCGAAGCGATCCGAGTCGCTAATGCCGGCGGATTCGATATCGAAACCCGTGACGATGGATTGGCTTGCCCTTTGCATCGTCCCGAATATCGGGGAGATCAATCGTGCCGAATATATCCGAGAAACAAGTTTCCGCAGCGGCCCTTTCCCATCGTTACCGATTCACGCGCAAGCTGGCCGCCGGCGAATGGTGCGATGTATTCCATGCCATCGAAGAGAACGGCCGCCAGGTCGCGATCAAGATGATGCAAACGGAAAACCCGGGCGAAGAGGTGGAAAGCCGCCGCGTCGCCCGTTTCCGCAGGGAAATGCAATTGGCCAGCCGCTTGCGCCATCCCAATGTGGTCCAGGTCCTGGACGCGGGCGAGACCGACAGCGGCCTGCTTTATATCGTTTTCGAATACATTGATGGCCCCACGTTGGGCGAACTGCTGAAGAAACAGGGGCCCTTGGATATCGAGACGGCGGTCTCGGTGGCCATGCAAGTGCTGGAAGCCCTGGGGACGGCCCACGAGAACGGCATCGTCCACCGCGATTTGAAACCCGAGAACATCCTCCTCTCGCAAAAGGAGACCGGGTTCGAAGCCAAGGTGCTCGACTTCGGGATCAGCGGTCTGCTGCCTTCGCAATGGGCCGATGCTTCCCGTTTGACCTTGACGCGCGAATTCCTGGGAACGCCTTCCTGCGCATCGCCGGAACAGCTTCGCGGGGAGCCGGTGGGAACGAAGGCCGACATCTACGCCTGGGGAATCACTTTCCTCGAATGCCTGACGGGAAGGTCCCCTTTCGGGGGATCCAGCGTCGCCGCCATCGTCCAGCAACAGCTCTCGTCATCCCCGGTGCCCATCCCCCCCTTGCTCCGGGATCATCCCCTGGGAACGCTTTTGCGTTGGGCCTTGGAAAAGGATCCGTCCCGCCGGGCGGGCAATTCGCTGCACCTGTTGGACCGCCTGCGTGGCGTTTCCCTGGAAGGGATTCCCCGGAGGAACGGGTTCCTGCCTGAACCCGATTCCTTGCCCTGGACCGAGGCAGGGGATGGGCCGAAAACCTTTCGCGCGCAGACGCCCTTACTGGAACGGCGGCAGATATCGGCGCTTTGCATTGCCCTGAACGCCGATAGCGTCGGGGATCAGTCTTCCCCGGATGTGGTCGACGAGATTTACCATGACCTGCTGGATCTCTGCCTGGAAAAGGCGAAAGACTTGGGCGGCTATGTTGCCGGGGAGTCGGGGGATCGGTTACTCGTCTATTTCGGGTTTCCGCATGCCAGCGATACCGATGCCCGTAGGGCCATGCGCGCCGCCCTGGTCCTTTCCGATTCCCTTTTGCGCAAGAGCGTCTTCCTTAAGGCCCAGCACGGATTCGCGCTCTTCCATCAAATCGGGATGCACACCGGCATGGTCACCGTGCGCTCGACGGGCCAAGCCCGGGAAAGAATCTCCGGGATTACCCCCAACACGGCCGCGAAGCTCTGCGGTTGGGCCTCTCCGAATACGATCCTAATCAGCGAAGAAAGCCGCGCGCTCTTGAAGAACATCGTCGATTGCGAGCCCATTTCCATACCCCGGGATAACGCTGCAGCCCCGGTTCTGCGGGCGCACCGTGTTCTCGGCGAGCGCGCCGGCGAAGGCCAAATCGGCTTGGCGCAGGAGGCGGAGAGCCGGATGATCGGGCGGGAATTCGAGCATGATCTGATCGTGCGGACATGGAACGAATCCAAAGGGGATGGCAAAGGAAAAGTGGTGTTCCTGCAGGGAGAGCCCGGAATGGGGAAAAGCAGGTTGGCTGCGGAGTGCGCGGCCACGATCCAAACGGAAGCGCAAGGGGGATGGCTCGAATTCCGCTTCACTCCCGAAACCCGCAACAGCCCCCTATTCAATATCCTTGAGATGCTGAAGAACCGGCTCGGCTTGGCGGAAAATAGCGGTCCGGGAAAAAATCCGCGAAACCTGCTGGAGAAAAATCTGGACAGCTTGGGAATGCCCAAGGACGAAGTGATGCCCCTTTTCTGCGCTTGGCTGAACCTCCCCGGGGAAGGCTACCCGCTTCCGCCATTTTCTCCCCAGCGGGCCAAAGCGCTTTTCCTGGGACAGCTTGCCGAGCTGCTCTCGAGATTGGCGAAGGCGGCGGATGCGGCGATCCTTATGGAGGATCTGCACTGGATCGACCCGACTTCGCGGGAGTTGCTCCCCCTCCTGATCGATGAAGGCAAAAAAAGGGGCGTCTTCCTTCTCCTGACCGCCCGGCCGGAATTCGAACCACCGTGGGGACCGACTGAGGCCGAAACGATACGTCTGGAAGCCCTGGACGGCAGGGATGCAGAGAAACTCATCCTGGAGGCCCTGCAAGACGCCCCCATCGGGAAGGAAATCCTGCATGCCATGGTGGATCGCTCGGGAGGCGTGGCCCTATTCGCGCTGGAACTGGCCCGGATGTATCGCGAGGGAGCCCGGGATCGGCAAGGCGGCCGGATTTCCCAAACGGGTTCCATGCAGATCCCCAATTCATTGCGCGACTTGTTGCTAGGACGCCTGGACCGCACGGGGCCCGCGAAGGAAACCGCGCAGGTGGCCGCCGTGCTGGGCCGCACGTTTTCCTTCGATGTCCTGGCGAAAGTTTCTTGGCGCGACGAAGCTTTGGTGCTTTCGGATTTGGACCAGTTGGTCTCCGAAGGATTGTTGCACGTCCGCTTGCGGGTAGGCAATCCCGAGTACCAATTCCACCATGCGCTGGTGCGTGACGCAGCTTACGATAGCCTGGCCGCCCGGGCCAAATCGGAACTCCATCTCCGCATCGCGCAAATCCTAGAGAAGGAATTCCCGGCGATGGCGGAAAGCCAAGCGGAGGCCTTCGCCATGCATTGGGCCGGCGCGGGGGAATACGGAAAAGCGGTCCAGTACGGGACAGGGGCGGCGGGCGCCGTTTTGCAACGCTCGCTCTATACGGAAGCGATTGCCCTTGCCACCGATGCCATCGAGTGGGCTAAGAAGATGGCGGATCCGGCGGCGGCAGCCGAAAACGAACTGAGATTGCATCAGATCCTACAGCCTGCACTTATGGCTACAAAAGGATTTTCAGCGCCTCCCGTTTTGCAATCCGTTACCCGGGCGGAAGAATTGAGCAGGCACCTTGCGCCCGGATCGGAGTTGCCATTCCCCGTATATTGGGGCCTTCTCCTATATTACTTTGCCCTTCCGGATTACAGGAAATTCTCACAATTACTAAGTCTCGCTTCCGCCGTCGCGCCAGACCCGGGCTCGGTAGCGGCTTTGAAAGCCATGGAAGGCCATCGCGCTTTTTCCAGTGGAGAGTTTCCGAAATCGATCGCGCTATTGGACGAAGCCTTGTCGATGTATGATTCAAACCATCACCGCGATCACGCCCTCAAATTAGGGCATGATACCAGGGTATTCGCCTTGTCCACCAAGTCCCTCAACTTGACGCTGCGTGGCCTATTCGAGGAGGCGGAGAACTCCATCGCCAAGGCTCTCGCCTGGGCCGATGAATTGAAAAGCTCCCATTCCCAAGCCATGGCCCGGGCGTACCGCCTGGGCATCTATCACTATCGTGGTGAGCGGGAAAAGACATCCATGCTCGCCAGCGAACTCATCGAATTCTGCTCCAAGAACGACACGCCGATTTGGCTTTTCCCGGCCCACCTGCTGGGAGGCTGGGCCGACAATCAACTTGAACGTACCGTCCAGTCCCTGGAGTTTTGCCAGCAGATGGGCGTCAACCAGTTCGCCTCCTATTGGAACAGTGCCGCCGCGGAAATCGAAATTAGGCTAGGGGAATCCGGAAATGCCTTGGCAAGACTCGACAAGTTCATCCGGCAGGCCGAGGAAATCGGAGAGCCATTCTATGCGCCGGAATTGTACCGATTGCGCGCCCAATGCCATGCAAGCGATCGGGAAGAAGAGAAGCTGAAGGATTTATCGACCGCCATCGAATACGCGAGGAAGATGGGGGCCGGCCTAATCGAAAGGCGAGCCAAGGAAGACATCGCTCTTACTCAATAAAATCAACCAATTTTAAGGGGGATATGATGTACAAGGAACTTAAGAAAACAGAAAGGCTTGTGGGAGTGAGAAACTCCGATTCCGGGAATGAGCCTCTCATCGATGCGTTCCGGATTAATGCCCAATGGGGCAAACTATGGCCGAAGGTAATCGCCCGGGCATGGCGCATCCAGGATTTCATGAAATCGGACAAGACCGTACCGGCGGGCGATAGTGTCTGGTATGAAAACCTCATCAGCGGCGATCCGAAAAGGGTAAGGACGGCCCTGGAACAGGAAGGGTTCACTCCGACAATCCGATTTGATGAAGCCCGCACGAATGGAAAAATCGACGTGACCCAGATCGACGACTTAGAGTGGTTCTGGGAGAACATCAAAATCGTGGTCAAAGAACGGGAGGACGGAGTATCCCTGACGAAACCCGGAGATAAAACCGTTGAAGTCAAACCATATCAAAAAACCTCCGGCACATATAAGTATAAATCGCCAGTGGAAGTGAAGAGTTTGGTAAAGAATCTCCCCGCTCTGGGAAAGGTCAACTACGAATTGTACAACCAGTCAAATGGATGGTCGAATATGAAGGATATAGGCCACATCCTCATCCTGACCTTGCCGCCCAAGCCTAAAAACGTCGTGGACCACGCCGTCGCATTGGCCGAATACGAATCCGCAGGATTGGTTTATCCGTTCACTTTCTGCTGTTGAAAATTCCCATGTCGGCGAAAACCTACCTGATCCGACCTGACCTACGCTTGGTCCGGGCGGGGACAGATTGCGCTTATCTGCTTGGCGAACCGGAGCGAATATGCCTCTCGGGGAAGAAATATCCTCTCTTGCTGTCCTTGCTCGACGGAGTACGGACAGATGAGGAAATCGCACAGGAGGTTTCGTCCGTAATCGACCCCGTCGAAACCTACTATTCCTTACTGAGCCTCAAGGATAAGGGGCTGATCCAGCTCTTCGGGGAATGCGAACCGGGCTATGAGGCAGGAACCCTTCCGGAGTCCGCGGTGTCGCGCCCAGTCCAGTCTTCCCCGGAATCCAGGTTCTTGCTTATCAGTGGAAGTGAAGGTGAAAGAGCCGCCATGCGGAAGGCGATCCGGGAAATCCCGATTCCGGGGGCCAGCCCGGATGCGAATCGGACTATCGCGCTCCTGCTTTGCCCGGACTATTGCCTTCCTTCGGTTTCCCGTCTGGCCGCCGGCGTGCTCGCGGAGGATCAGATCTGCATCCCCGTGAGGCTTGGGGGGAAGGCGGCATGGTTCGGACCGATGATCGGCCATCCCCAAGCCCCTTGTTTTGAATGCCTGCTTTTCCAGATCAATCGGAACCGTCCGGTCGAATCCCACCTGATTTCCAAGGGCTTCGAACATGATCTCCTGATTCCGCCCGCTATCGGAAGCCTCCTCACTCTCGAAAAGGCCGCGAGATCCGTCGTCAAGCATATCGATGCGGAACGCCTTTCGGCAGAGGTTACGGAAAGAAGCACTCTGTATCGCTTTGATAAGGCAACGGGTTCGGTCGAAAGGCATGTCATCCGAAAACGGCAACAATGCCCTGCTTGTGGGGATGGGAACGCTTTCAGGCTTTCCGCAAAAAGGCGGATAACCATTGATATGCATCCGCGTCAGGAGGAAGCCCAAAAGGGAAACCGCGTACGGCGATCGGACGAGACCTGGGAAAGGTTGAAGGACCTTGTCGATCCAATCGCGGGTATCGTTAATCGCATCGAGCCGGTTCCCAGCTGGGATCAGAACCTGGGGTCGGTTTACCGAGCCGGGTATTTCGTATGCCCGCCTTTGGACGAAGTCGATACCGGGGAAAATTTCATCCGCTTCAGCTATGGCAAAGGCAAAACGGCAAAGCAAGCCGAGACGAGCGCGCTTTGCGAAGCGATTGAAAGGTATGCCGCGGTTTTCCAGGGTGATGAACCGATCATCCGCGGCAGGTTTCCGGAATTGAGCCCGCATGCTATCGATCCGCAAGCGCTGTTAAACCTCAGCGAAAACCAGTATCGCGCACGTAAAGACGGCCCTGGACGGCAGTGCAGGTATTCCGTACCCGCGCCATTCCATACGGACATGGTGCTGGATTGGACCTATGCCTGGTCCCTCACCTACGACCAGCCTCGGCTCATTCCGGCCACCCACGGGTATGCGTTCTATCCTGCGCCGGAAACGGAAATCGTGTGCCCATTCAACTCCAACGGGAATGCCGCGGGTAATTCCCTGGAAGAGGCCGTATTACAAGGGTTCCTCGAGGTGGTTGAGCGCGATGCGGTCGCCCTATGGTGGTACAACCGCATCCCAAGGCCGGAAATCGATATCCGCTGTTTCTCCGATCCCTATTTCGATGCGGTCCGGAAGCATTATGCCGGCCTCGGTTGGAAACATTGGATCTTGGATCTAACCCACGATTTCGGAATTCCTGTCGCGGCATCCTTGGCGCTCAACCAGGACACTTCCGGTTATATAATCGGGTTCGGGTGCCATCCGGATCCGCATCTGGCTGTGCAGCGCGCGACAACCGAAATGAACCAGGTTTACGACGCCGCGGGTAAAGGACTCTGGAAGGAGTCGGAATTCGAATCCACGGGTTTCCTTCATCCCGACCGAAGCGCGGCGCCCTATGCGGCCGAAAGGTTTTCCAAACCGCCGTCTAGAACGTACGGGGAGGAAGCCGCCAATTGCGTTGCCATAGCGCGGTCCCTGGGACTGGAAACCATCGTGCAGGATTACTCTAGACCCGATATCGATTTACGGACGGTAAAGGTGATAGTTCCCGGCATGAGGCATTTTTGGCGGCGCCTGGGGCCGGGCAGATTGTACGACGTACCTGTGAAGCTTGGCTGGATCCCCCAAAAATTCGGCGAAAATGAATTGAATCCTATTCCATTGGAGATATGAATGGCCACTACAAGCGTTGAAGCCAAAAAGTATTTTTCCGACGCCTCGCTGGATTCCATTCCCCAATTCCGGGACCTGCCTCCGGATATCCGCTTGAATGTTGACGTAGCGACCAGGGTGCTGCCCTTCAAAACCAACGCTTACATACTCAACGAACTCATCGATTGGGCCGACATACCCGGGGATCCCATTTTCCAAATGAACTTTCCGCAGCGGGGGATGATTCTCGAAGAGGATTTCCAGGATATCCGGGACCTAATCGTGAATGAGGCTGCGAACAGTACGATCGAGTCGGCCGCCCTAAGGGCGCGGACGCGCCTGATGCCCAGGAATCCGGGAACCACATTTTCCTTGCCGATGCTGGAAGGAAAGCCGGCATACGGCATTTGCCACCAGTATCGGGAAACCATCCTGGCTTTTCCGGCCCCAGCGCAAACCTGTTTCGCCGTATGCACGTATTGCTACCGCTGGATGATGCATACCGGAAGCGGCAGGTATTTCCATTATTCGGACCCCGGAATTCCGGCGCGCTATATTATGGAGCATCCTGAGATATCGGATATCCAAATCACGGGCGGGGATCCGATGATCATGAGCGCAAGGCAGCTCGACCAGATTGTTGCACCCCTGTTGAAAGTCGACTCGCTCGATTCCATCCGGTTCAGCACCCGGGCCCTCGCATTTTGGCCATTCCGATTCACAGACGATCCGGATGCCGATGCGGTGCTCAGGGTTTTCGAGCGGATCGTGGCATCTGGGAAGCATTGTGCCATCATGGTGCATATCATCCACCCCCGGGAATTGTCGACGCCCGCGGCGCAAGAAGCCATCCGCCGCATCCGCGCCACAGGCGCGGTGATCCGTTCACAAGCCCCGGTATTGGGGCACGTAAACGATTCCTCGGAAACCTGGTCAGCTCTTTGGCGTGAACAAGTAAAACTGGGAATCGTCCCCTATTACCTGTACGCAGATTCCGATTCCGGCCCAAGGGAGTATTTCAAGATTCCGATTTCCCGTTCATTCAAAATCTTTAATTCGGCCTGGAAAAATGTTTCAGGATTGGCTCGAACCGTGCGTGGCCCAATCCTCTACAGCGCGGACAGTAAAATATTGGTGGACGATATTATCGATATTAATGGAAAAAAATATTTCTTATTGAAATACTTGCAATGCAGCAACTCCTCCAAAACCGGAAGTAGTTTTTTGAAGGACTACGATGAATTCGCTTTATCCGTAGAGCAACTTTCTTTGGTCCATTCTCAGTAGTAGCAAGAAATGCATTTCCTACCTAAATTAATTCTCATCTGGTATCGGGGCGGAACTTTTCCTTGAAACCGGAAAATTGGTCGAGGTAGCATACGGCCCCTGGCAACCAGAATCGGTTGAAGGAAGCTTAAGCTCCAGGCTGAAGTCAAAGAACAAATTCCCAGAGGAGTCTTCACAATGAGCATAGCCAAGCGGCTCAACCATTTGGAGCTAGGAATAAGTCCTATCATGCAATTTCGATTCGCCTATCTCCGCGCCATTGCGGATGCCTGGGAGGATGAAGATTCATCGATCCCAGGTGGTGGTGGCGAAGAATTCCAATCACTTGTTTGGAAAGAAGAAAATACTGACGAGTACAATAATTATTCTAAGCAATTGGAATGGGACGTTCTGAATACGAAGAAGTCCGGAAAAATCATGCGCCATTTTCCAATACGAAACACCATGGGATGTTATTATCAATATTATCTGGCGTAATGACGGCCCTCGCTACACGAATGACAAATGGGGAGCCGAAGACCGAAAGTACGTAATGTATGACAAATTTATCATAAATCTTCCCGATGTGCCTGGGCCAAAAGAAATCTGGGCAGAAGCATTGGCTGCCTATTACCAGGCATTCCCTACACTATTCGGCGTCAAAAAAAGCCTCGATTATTCAGAGCCCGGCAACGTTCAGAATTGGGAAAACATTCGCCTTGGAGAAATCAACGGAAAGTCCGCGAGCAGTGTTGATGATCACCCCCGAGGGGTGGGAAGCATTGGAGTGAGCGGCCATGAACCTAACGACTTTATCGATTTCAGCGGAACAGTTTTGCAAATTTTGGCGCGTATTTGGCGCGGTCCCCAATATGTCAGAGAATGCCAGATGGACGATATGATTCTTGGTTCCGACGAACATGGAGACGGACGGAAACTCCTTTTGGATGATGAAAGGAGGCTCCTGATTACGAGAGGAGATATGGATAAAAAAACCGGGATGCTAACGAAAATTCGGGAGATTTGGCCGGGCTTCTTGAATATTTGGAATTTCAAAATTCAGTTCAATATTGTGAAAGGATATAAATTCGAAAACGGTAAATGGAACGATTTGCCTAAGAATGTGATCCAACTCAACTACCCGCACAAGCCTGAAATCATCGAAGACTCGCCAACAGCATTGGCTTCCTATAATGCTAGCGGAAGAGCTTTTCCTCTCACCTGCTATTAGGGGCCAGGTGGTTACCCACTCCTGAGGTGCTTCGGACATGGAGATGCATGATACCCTGATTCTGTCGCCGCACTTTTGGCGGGTCCCAGTGGGGACCTGCCAAAGCGCCTTCCTGGGGGAGAGGGACTCGTATATCATCAATAGTAGTACCGCACATTTAGAAGCCGAAATGAATGTCGGGGATTTCGTTACGTCAGCTGAAAGTATTCAGGAGCAAAGTCAACGTTATTTCGTTTTGAAGAAATTGGTTGAAGTAGAAGTGTTATTGAAACATTTCCACGGTACGAATATTCCAAAATTTAGAACCCCTTCCAATGCCTCGCGACCAATGCTGGGCAGACAGGTTCATCAACCTGAAGATGTTGCCATTGCCAACTTAATCCTTCCTGATACCGTGGATGGAATATGCGACCAGTTCGTATTTGTCGACGACTACCTCGACCCCTCTTTGCCCGATATCGGGACAAAAACGTTTCCAATGGGCTCCTGGATGCCCCTCAAGCTGGTCGGTAAAGCGCCCCTTATCGGCCCGGTCTTTTCTCCAGGCGATCATGATAGTCCTTGCCCCCAATGCTTGCGTACTACGATCCTTGGGAACCAACCGCTTAAAAAGTGGCTGTTGCGGGAAGGCTACCTGTGGGAAGAAAAAATCCCAATCGCATACTCCTCCGCTTCGGTGGAAAGGATCATTCCGGTTGTCCGGAAGTGTTTGGGTCAGATTTTCGCAACGCGCTGGCGAAATTCGGTTTACTCGATAGATCCCGAAGACCTGACCTATCGCGTCCATGAGCTGCGTAAAGTACCTGATTGCCAATATTGCGGAGGCGGGAGAGTCGGAAAAGCGCCTATACCCGAAGGAATCGAATTGAGACGATGCCTCAAAACCCAAGACGCCGATGGAGGAAGCCGATCCGTCCCTGCGCAATCGACGCTATCGCGGTTAATGCCGTACGTCTCCCCCCTTACCGGGTTGGTATGCGAACTCAACCGGCTGCCCGAGGGATCGAGCAACTCGGTAGTCGTTTTCGAGTCCGCGTTTCATAAGCTACCGGCTTCGCAATCCCGAATCAGAGGTTCTGATTTCATCCAGTCATGTCTAGGCAAGGGCCTTTCTGAGACCCAATCGAAAGTCAGCGCCTTGAGCGAAGCCATCGAACGCCTCGCTTGTCAATACCGAGGCGATGAATACCATTTTTCCGGAGAAGAAGGCGGACTCGAAGGAAGATTTCTGCGGCCGGATAAACTTGCACTCTACAGCGAAAAGCAATATGGGGGCCGCTTAGCGCCAATCCAGAATCTTCCGGAGAAGCTCAAGGTTCCTCGTCCATACCGTGCGGAGGAACCCCTTGATTGGACTATTTGCTGGTCACTGACCAAGAAAGATTGGTGCAAAACGCCCCTTACCTATTGCTACGCGAACACGCCCTTCGATGCCCAAGCGGTTATACGGTTCAATTCAAACGGATGCGCCAGCGGAAATACGCGGGAAGAGGCTATTCTGCAGGGGTTTTACGAACTGATCGAACGAGACGCGACTGCGATCTGGTGGTATAACCGGGTTCCACGTCCGTCGGTGGACATGAGTGGAATGGATCGCGGGGCGATGCGCCGCATCTCCGCTTTCCTGAAGGCCGATTGGAACTATTGGGTACTGGACCTGACCCATGACTTTGCGATACCCGTTTTGGCCGCCATCGGTAGGCATAAGCGAACCGGAGAATTTCGGTTCGGATTCGGCTGTCATTTCAACCCAATGACGGCTTCGGATCGGGCCCTGACAGAACTTTGCCAACTGGTCGCGATTGGCGAATCGCATTCCCGGGAATTCGATTTTCGTTCCATCAATCCCGAACCTTACCTCTTTCCGTCGGTGGCGGGAAAAACCTTCCTGCAACAATACATGCGTCCGGAGGAAGAGGATATTGCAGAGGATATCCGAAGTTTTATCGAAAAATTGGAAGCCTTGGACTTTGAAATCCTTGTGCATGACTATCCGCGTCCCGATTTCCCCTTGAGTGTGGTTAAAGTCATCGTGCCGGGGCTTTGCCATATCTGGCCCCAGTTCGGCAATGAGCGGCTATATACGATGCCGGTTCAAGTTGACTGGCGAACACGCAGGTTGTCGGAAGAAGAATTGAATCCCATGGCCTTGTTGGTATAGGAGAAGAACTGCCCATGCAACACGACGAAACTAACGGAAAAACGAGAAAAGTCTATACGCTTTCCCATTTGGAGGAAATCTGCAGACAAAAAGGTATCTCACCGGACCTGGCCTTGCAGATGAAGGCGACAGCTTATGTTTTTCCATTTAAGGCGAATTCCTATGTGATCGATGAACTCATCGATTGGAAGGATATTCCCAACGACCCCATATACAAGCTCTTGTTTCCTCAACCGGATATGCTGCACGCGGAGGATGGCCGCATGATTACATCCGCCGTAGCCAGGAAAGCCTCGACCGCCGACCTCGCTGAAGCCATTTATTCCTTGCGCGAAAAATATCTGCCCACGGATACGGAAGACGGGAACCCTGGAGTACCGGTACGCAACGGAAAGATCCTAAAAGGCTATATGAAATTAAATCCCGGGACCTTGGTCTGAACTGTCCCCCTGACACCGGACACAACCTTCAGGTAGATTTACCTGGGAATGGAGTCCAATGTCAAACGAGAAAAGACGAGCCTTTGATGGGAAGTTCAAGGAGCGGGCCGTGGCCTT